>ERZ650311.520-NODE-520-length-23961-cov-7.444826_pt1 | contig 23961 bp, 18 predicted proteins | sample MGYA00376247_ERZ650311 | MGnify/ENA primary metagenome ERZ650311 (study PRJEB26733, sample SAMN07839324) | wastewater metagenome | biome: small river; feature: stream; material: water | place: USA: North Carolina | collected 2016-07-28 ...
TACCTGAACTTTGGGGCGGTTCTTCAGATTTAGCTGAATCAAATAACACCACAATTGAAAATGGTGGATCGTTCCTACCTGCAACAAGTGCAATGAAGAATGCAAACCCTTATGGCCGCATCATTCACTTCGGTATCCGCGAACATGCAATGGGTTCGATACTTAATGGAATTACTCTAAGTGGCTTAACTCGCGCATTTGGCGGAACTTTTTTGATGTTCGCAGATTACATGCGAGGTGCGGTCCGTCTTGCAGCGCTAATGGATATTCCAACCACATTTGTTTGGACACATGATTCAATCGGTGTTGGCGAAGATGGTCCAACCCATCAACCAATCGAGCATTTTGCAGCGTTACGTGCGATTCCGAATTTCCATGTAATCCGCCCTGCAGACGCTAACGAAACTGCAGCATGTTGGCTGGAGATGCTGAAACGAAACAAGCCCGCTGGAATTCTCCTTTCGCGCCAGAACCTTCCAGTAATGCCTACAAATTCTGCTGGCGTTGCAAAGGGCGCTTACGCAGTCAAACCAGTTTCAAATCCAAAAGTTTCAATCATCGCAACTGGATCGGAAGTAAGCGTTGCAATGAAGGCAGCTGAGATTCTTGAAGCAAGTGGAGTGACAACTCAAGTGGTATCTGCACCATGCCTTGAATGGTTTGCAGAGCAAGATGCTTCTTATCGAGAATCGCTACTTCCAAAGAGCGCGCTTAAGGTAAGTATTGAGGCTGGAGTTGCACAAGGTTGGCGTGAATATGTTGGCGATAATGGCGTAATCATCTCGTTAGATCACTTCGGCGCTTCTGCATCTGCTGGCAAGTTATTTGAAGAGTTCGGATTTACCGGAGAGAAGGTCGCTACAAAGATTAAGGCTGCGCTATGAAGCTAACTGATCTTTATGCAGCAGGAACTAGCGCATGGCTTGATGATTTATCACGAGCTGCGCTAACTACTACCCTTCCTGAGCGAATCGCGCGCAAAGAGGTATTTGGCGTAACTACCAACCCAGCTATCTTTCAAGCGGCGATTACTAAAGATCCAAGTTACAAGAGTGCTATTGAAGCTAATAAAGATTTAAGCGCGGAAGAGATTGTCGAAAAGCTAACCACGGAAGATGTTCGTGAGGCTTGCAAACTCTTTCGTCCAATCTACGAAGCTACAAATGGTGTAGATGGTCGTGTAAGCATTGAGGTAGATCCTCGCCTCGCCCATGACACTCAAGGAACTATCGAACAAGCTAAACGACTTTGGCAGATCATTGATCAACCAAATTTGATGATCAAGATTCCGGCAACTCGTGCAGGTCTTCCTGCAATCACTGATGTAATCGCAGCTGGCATTAGCGTCAACGTAACTTTGATCTTCTCACTTACCCGTTATGCCGAAGTTATTGATGCATATCAAGCAGGTATAGAAAAATGTGCTGACCCAAGCAAGGTTCACTCAGTTGCTTCCTTCTTTGTAAGCCGCGTTGATTCAGCAGTCGATAAGTTACTTCATGATGATGCGCTAAAAGGTAAAGCCGCAATTGCAAATGCACGGATGGCGTATGAGCTCTACTTAGAGAAATTTAAGAACTACCCACATAATCATCAACGTCCACTTTGGGCATCAACTGGTGTTAAAGATCCTTCATACCGCGCCACTATGTATGTAGATTCATTAATTGCACCAAATACGGTAAACACTATGCCACCTACAACTTTGGATGCAGTCATTAATGCGGTGATTGAAGCTGAAGACACTATTACGCCAAATATCGAAAGCGCCAAGGATGAATTACTTTCCCTTGCCGCTGCCGGAATTGATTTAGTAAAGATAACTGACGAACTTGAAGCCGACGGCGTCGACAAGTTCATGACATCTTGGGATGTCTTACTTGACGAGGTAGAGAAAGCTAAGAAATGATCAAATTATCTGGACCGCTAACATCAAAGATTGACCGCGATAGCGATCTTTATAAAAAGTTAAGCGATGCCAATGCGCGCCTAGCTAAGAAAGATGCAACTTTATGGGGTCCTGCAGCGCAGGCTGAGGCAGCAATCCGACTTAATTGGGTTGATCTACCTGAATCTTCACGCGAACTTCTACCTGCGTTAGATGCGTTAGCCGCAAAATTTAGAGGTAAGCGCGTGGTTTTATGCGGCATGGGTGGTTCTTCTCTTGCTCCGGAAGTTATCGCCGGAACCTATAAGAAAGATGCATTTATCTTTGATCTAACCGATCCAAATTATGCAGCGCATGTTTTGAAGAGCGATTTATCAAATGCTGTAGTCGTAGTCAGCTCTAAATCTGGTTCAACTATTGAAACCGCATCTCAACGTGCAGCAACGCAGGCGGCGCTAGCTGCGCAAGGTTTAGATCCAAAGGCGCATTTAGTATTTGTAACTGACCCAGGTTCGCCACTTGATAAAGAGGTTCGTGCCGGCGGTTACACAGTTATAAATGCAGACCCAAATGTTGGTGGACGCTTCTCAGCGTTGAGCGCTTTCGGTTTAGTTCCTTCGGCATTAATCGGAGTTGATCCATCAATTCTTTTAGATAGCGCATCCGCGCAGAAGAGCGAACTACTTAAATCTGAGAATGTCGCAATTGATTTGGCCTATCTGATGGTTACCCAGTCGGATCAATATGTTGCTTTCGCAGATGCAAAAGCAATCCCGGGTCTATCTGATTGGATCGAACAACTTGTTGCAGAATCAACTGGTAAAGATCAAAAGGGTCGAGTTCCGGTTGTACTTGGAAATGCGAAAGAAGCAATTGGCTCAAAACAGATGCTTATCACCTTCGAAGATGGCGGCGACTTAGTAGTTTCTGGTGATCTAGGTGAACATTTCATTACCTGGGAATGGACCACTGCCCTACTTGGATTTGCGTTAGAAGTAGATCCTTTTAATCAACCAAATGTTACTGAAGCGAAGAATGCAACCTCTGAACTTTTAGCAGAATGGAATAACAAGCTTCCAGAGATGCCCGCAACTGAAAGTGCCGCAGTGGTTTTAAAGAATCTAGTTTCGAATGTTGATGGCTACATTGCAATTCTTGCTTACTTAGATCGCAAAGAAGACGTTGCGCTAGTTGAGCTACGTAAGATTCTTGCCGAGAAAACTGGCAAACCAGTTACCTTTGGTTGGGGTCCAAGATTCCAACATTCAACTGGCCAATTCCATAAAGCTGGTCAGCCAAATGGTTCGTTTTTGATCATCACTGCTGATTCAAATGAAGATTTTCAAATCGCTGGAAAAGAATTTACCTTCCAGACTTTGGTGATGGCTCAAGCGTTAGGCGAATACCGCGCCCTTGGAGCAAGAAAATACCCGGTTAGTAGATTGCATCTACAGAACCGGGTATCAGGAATCCATGAGATTCTTGCGGCTGCTAAAGCTCTTTAAGCTTTATTCATCTTCTCCGCGTAACTTCTTCAACGCATCTTCAAGAATCTTTGTCGCCTCGGCTGGAGTGCGACGCTCCTTTACGTATGCAAGGTGAGTCTTATAAGGCTCATTCTTGATTGGTGAAGGTGGGTTGTTCTTATCTTGACCTGCAGGAAAACCGCAACGTGGGCAATCCCATTCTTCAGGAATTACTACGCCCTCTTCTTGAGCAAATGATGGTCGAACTTCATGGCCATTTGCGCACCAATATGAAACAACAAAACGTTCGATAGCTTCGCCGCGTTCGGCTTCGCCCATTGGGCCTGCGCCAACACGGCTACCGCGGATTGCACTTCCGCCTGCCATTATTTAAGCACCAAGCTAAGAGCGACTACGGCAGCGAACCAGAGTCCGCCAACCACAATGGTGATGCGATCTAAGTTGCGTTCAACAACTGAGCTTCCGCCATATGTTGATGAAACCCCGCCACCGAATAGATCAGATAGGCCAGAGCCCTTGCCCTTATGTAGAAGAACAAGAAGAACCATCAAGACGCTAGTTATAACTAGCAGGATTGATAGAGCTAATTCCATTTGTATATCCTCTTTCTCAGCCTTACTAAGGGGCAAATTCTAGCGTGAGGATTACGAAGCCTGTACCGCGTGGAACTTGGCGATTTTCGCAAATTCCTCAGGATCTAGGCTCGCGCCACCCACAAGCGCGCCATCTACATCAGGCTGCTTCATAATCTCGACAACATTTGAAGACTTCACCGAACCGCCATAAAGGATGCGGCACTTCTCAGCGATTTCATCTGAACCAATCTCAGACATCGCCTGGCGAATTGCAGCACAGACTTCTTGTGCATCTTCTGGAGTTGCAGTCTTTCCAGTACCGATCGCCCAAACTGGTTCGTAAGCAATCACAATCTTCTTTAGATCAGGCTTATGGAAACCTTCAAGACCTGCCTTAACTTGTGCAACTACATGTGCCACATGTGTACCAGCTTCGCGAATAGCTAACTCTTCTCCGACACAGAAGATTGGAGTGATCTCGTTATCGAGCGCTGCCTTAATCTTCTTATTAACAATCTGATCGGTTTCACCGTGAATTGAACGTCGTTCTGAGTGGCCGACTGCCACAAAAGAGCAGCCGAGTTTTGCAAGCATTGAACCTGAGATATCACCGGTAAATGCACCACTTGCCTCAGGTGAAAGATCTTGCGCACCGTATTGAAGACGGAGACGATCACCGTCAACAAGAGTTTGGATTGAACGGATATCTGTAAAAGGAGGAAGGATTGCGACATCAACGGCGTCGTAATCCTTATCGTCTAATGAGTAGACCAACTTCTGTGCAACTGCAATTGCTTCAAGATGATTTAGATTCATCTTCCAGTTTCCGGCCATCAATGGTTTACGCATTTACTCTCCTTGTTGAACCTAATTAAAAACCTAAAGCTTTAAGCCCAGGTAACTCTTTTCCTTCTAAGTATTCAAGTGAAGCGCCGCCGCCGGTTGAGATGTAACCAAAGTCGCCATCTGCAAAGCCAAGCTTGCGAACTGCTGCTGCTGAATCGCCGCCGCCAACTACTGAGATTCCAGAAACTTTTGTTAACGCCTCAGCGACAACTTTGGTGCCGTTTGCAAAGTTAGCGAATTCAAATACGCCCATTGGTCCGTTCCAAAAGACAGTTTTGCATCCAACAATTGCATCAGCAAAAGCCTTTGCAGATTCTGGTCCAATATCTAAACCAAGTTGATCAGCCGGGATTGCATCTGCGCTAACCAGAGTTGGCTTTGCATCTGCAGAGAATTCTGGAGCTACGACAATATCGGTCGGAAGAAGAAGTTTGACGCCATTCTTCTCCGCGGTTTCAAGTAGGCCTTTAACGGTATCGAGCATCTCATCTTCACAGAGTGATTTGCCGATCTCTTTGCCTTGCGCTTTTAAGAAGGTAAAGAGCATTCCGCCACCGATAGCGATGAGATCAACTTTTCCAAGTAGATTTTCGATAACAGCTAACTTATCTGAAACCTTTGCACCGCCAAGGACGACGCCATATGGACGAGCCGGATCAACAGTTAACTTCTTTAGAACTTCAACCTCAGCTGAAACAAGTACGCCTGCCGCATTTGGAAGAAGCTTTGGAAGATCGAATACTGATGCATGCTTACGGTGAACGGCGCCGAAGCCATCTCCTACGTATACATCTGCAAGAGAGGCTAATTGCTTTGCAAACTCTGCACGCTCTGCTTCATCTTTTGAGGTTTCCGCTGCTGCATAGCGAATATTCTCAAGTAGCAAAATTTCACCAGCTTGAAGTGCGGCTGCCTTTGCTTGAACATCAGCGCTAACAACTGTTGCTACAGATTCAAACTTAACTTCTTTGCCAAGAAGTTCACCAAGTCGCTTTGCAACAGGCGCTAGAGAAAGTTCTGGCTTTGCTTCGCCCTTTGGTCGACCCAAGTGCGCAGCGATCACAATTGAAGCGCCACCATCAAGGAGTGCTTTGATTGTTGGAAGTGATGCGCGAATGCGACCATCATCAGTAATAACGCCTTCCTTCAGAGGGACATTTAAGTCGCAACGAAGGAAGACGCGCTTACCATTGACAAGCAAATCGTTTAGATTTTTAAAGCTTGCCATATTAAATTAAAGGCTCTTACCGACTAGACCAATTAAATCTACGAGGCGGTTTGAGTAACCCCACTCGTTGTCATACCAAGAAGCAACCTTCACAGTTGAGCCAATAGCCTTTGTAAGTCCTGCATCAAAGATTGATGAGTGTGGATCTGTAACGATATCTGAAGAGACGATTGGGTCTTCTGTGTAAGCCAAGATTCCCTTAAGTGGACCTTCTGCAGCCTTCTTCATCGCTGCGTTGATCTCTGCAGCTGTAACTTCCTTAGCAAGTTCGAAGGTAACGTCGGTGATTGAACCTGTTGGAACTGGAACGCGAAGCGCGTAGCCATCTAGCTTGCCCTTAAGTTCTGGAAGAACCAATGAGATCGCCTTAGCTGCACCGGTTGAAGTAGGAATAATGTTTGTAGCTGCTGCACGAGCACGACGCAGATCCTTATGAGGGAAATCAAGGATTACCTGGTCGTTTGTGTAAGCGTGGACTGTTGTCATAAGGCCGCGAAGAATTCCGAACTCTTCGTGAATAACCTTTGCAAACGGCGCTAAGCAGTTAGTTGTGCAAGATGCGTTTGAGATGATGTTGTGCTTTGCAGGGTCATACTTATCATCATTAACACCCATCACGATTGTGATGTCCTCATCTGTTGCAGGTGCAGAGATGATTACCTTCTTAGCTCCTGCTGCGATGTGCTTCTGGGCATCTGCAGCCTTTGTGAAGATACCTGTCGATTCAACAACTACCTGAGCTCCAACGCTCGCCCAGCCAAGTGCACCTGGATCGCGCTCTGCGAAAACTTTAATTGTCTTGCCACCTACGGTGATTGAACCTTCGCCAGCTGAAACCTCTACTGGAAGGCGACCCAAAATTGAATCGTACTTAAGAAGATGAGCAAGAGTTGCAGTCGGTGTTAAATCATTGATACCGACGATTTCGATATTTGGATTATTTAAAGCTGCGCGGAAGAAGTTGCGACCGATGCGGCCAAATCCGTTAATTCCTACTTTTGTTGCCATCGAGGTGATTACCTTTCACATGAAAAAACCCAGGTTGGGTGTAAATCCACAACGCTGGGGTACGTGCAAAGCCTATCGCAGGGCGCGTGCTTAGTTAAGCAGATCCGGAGAGAGGCCAGCCTCAGTATCTGGAATCCCAAGCTCCGCAGCACGCTTATCTGCCATCGCAAGTAAGCGTCGAATTCGACCAGCGATTGCATCCTTAGTCATGGGCGGAGTTGCAAGTGAGCCCAACTCTTCAAGTGATGCCTGACCATGATTAATACGAAGTTCGCCAGCCTCTTTTAGATGATCTGGAATTGTCTCGCCAAGAATTTCCATTGCACGTTGTACGCGAGCAGATGCGGCAACTGCTGCACGTGCGCTACGACGCAGATTTGCATCATCAAAATTCGCTAAACGATTTGCAGTGGCGCGCACTTCGCGTCGCATCCGACGCTCTTCCCAAGCCATTAAAGATTCATGTGCTCCGAAACGCGTAAGTAGCGCACCGATTGCATCTCCGTCGCGAATTACAACGCGATCAACTCCGCGAACTTCGCGCGCCTTTGCCGAGATGCCTAAACGTCGCGCCGCACCGACAAGTGCTAGCGCAGCTTCAGGTCCTGGGCAGGTAATTTCTAAAGAAGATGAACGGCCTGGTTCGGTCAAGGAACCATGTGCAATAAATGCACCGCGCCATGCAGCTTCAGCATCACAGATTGGTCCATTAACAACTTGTGGCGGTAAACCGCGAATTGGTCGATTATGAGAATCAACTAAACCTGTTTGGCGTGCAAGCGCTTCTCCATCATCGATTACACGGATTACATAACGTGAACCTTTACGAATTCCTGATGAAGAGATAACTGCTAAATCTGAATCATGACCGTAGAGATCAGAGATATCTTTACGTAGTCGACGTGCGCTCTGAGCTGCATCTAATTCAACCTCAACCACAATCTTTCCAGTTGAGATATGTAAGCCGCCTGCGAAACGAACTAGCGCTGATACTTCAGCCTTGCGGCAGCAAGGTTTGGTAACAGGAAGACGAGTTAATTCGTCTTTCAAACTAGATGTCATCGCCATAGCGGGGTTATTCAACCCTACTTTCTTCAAAAATGTGGCGGAAAATAGAATTTAATTTTGAAATATCATGATGAATCGCACCAGGTGCTCGCCTAACATCGCCCACAATCAACTTTCCGCCGAAACCTTCAACCACTGCTTCAAGGTTCTTCCGATCTCGAATTCCTGATTGGTCAGCAACTACATAATCGAAGCGAAGTGATGGCGCATATTCATTTAGTAGTTGCAGATGTTCCTCTTGGGTATAACCTGCAAATTCATCTCCTGCAATTGATGGATGTGCATCGAGATTTAGCAGGATAATTTTTTTAGCTTTACTTGCACATAACGCATCACGTTGTGCTGGCACCATTAAATGTGGAAGTACAGATGTCAACCATGAACCTGGCCCCATTGTTATGAAATCAGCATCTTCAATCGCTCTTAGCGCTTCTGGTCTTGCAGGTGGATTTTCAGGGATGATTCTGATTGATTCTAAACGGCCCTTTGCTGTTGCTACCTCCTTCTGCCCGCGGACAACAATGCGACCAACGCTGGTTTGAAAGGTTCCTTCAATATCAAGTGGTTGCGCAGCCATTGGTAATACCCGTCCAACAACGCGAAGTAGCGAACCAACGCGATCTAACCCTGCCACGAAATCTCCATCGCGATCCCAGAGCGCAGTTAAAAGTAAGTTGCCGACAGTATGTTTATTTAAATGACCTTCGCTGGTGAAGCGGTACTGCAAAATCTCAGCCCAGCTTCTACCCCATTCATCGTCAGAACAGAGCGCAGTTAAAGCCATCCGTAAATCTCCCGGCGGCAAGATGTCGAACTCTTCACGTAGGCGACCGCTTGAACCACCATTATCTGCAACGGTAACGATTGCAGTTATTTGATGAGTTAATTGTCTAAGTGCGCTAAGAGTTGCAGCTAAACCATGACCACCGCCAAGTGCAACAACTTTTGGAGTAGAGAAATCTATCTGACTCATTCACGCCCTACATCGCGATGGACTGCATGGGCTTCAATTACAAATTCACCGTTCTTGCCAGAGAGTTGCTTGGCAAGTTCCTCTGCGATTGCAACGCTTCGGTGTTTTCCACCAGTGCAACCAACTGCCAGAGTTATGTACTTCTTGCCTTCACGTAAATAACCAGCTGACATTTTCTTAAGTAAATCTGAATACTTGCCGATGGTTTCAGTTACTCCATCTTGCGAAAGTACATAACTGCTTACTTCGGCGCTCTGTCCTGTCTTTGGGCGAAGTTCTGGGACCCAATGCGGATTTGGAATGAAGCGGCAATCCAAAACTAGATCTGAATCAACTGGGATTCCGTATTTGTAACCAAAGCTAAGCACGTTTATACGGACTCCCGCTGCGCCATCACTTTTGAAAAATTCATTAATTCGCTTCTCGAGCTGATGGACATTTAAGTTACTGGTGTCGATAACTTGATCAGCATCTGCACGAAACTCTTCTAAGCGGACGCGCTCTTTGACAATTCCATCGACAATTCGACCGCTTCCTTGAAGCGGGTGTGGTCGCCTAGTTGATTCGAAACGTTGCACCAATGCCTGATCAGATGCATCTAAAAAGAGCATCCGATAATTAACTCCGGCGCTTCGTAAATCTTTAATCGCGCTACTTAAATCATCAAAATATTTACCGGTGCGCACATCAACAACAACGGCAATTCGCGGTGAATCTGAAGTCTGCACTAGGCCAAGTACCAGCGCCGGAGGCAGGTTATCGACAACGTACCAGCCGGAATCCTCAAGGGCATGGGCTACTGTTGAACGCCCTGCTCCTGACATTCCTGTAAGCAGAAGTAACTCGTTGCTCATGCTGACATCTTCCAATACCTGTCAAGCATCTTGAATCTCGCCAGTTTCTAAATCGATAGCTAGAGGTTTTTCGCTTAAATGCTCACTTATAGCTTTGGCCAATCGTTCACCGATTCCGGGGGTTAAGGCGATATCTTCTGGACTCGCCTTTCTAATTGCTGAAACGGAACCGTATCTATCAAGCAGCGCAGCTCTTCTATTTGGACCTAAATCTTCGATTTCATCAAGGAGTGATTCCAACATAATCTTTGATCTACGGGAGCGATGGAACGTAATTGCAAATCTATGCGCTTCATCGCGAACTCGTTGCAAAAGATAAAGTCCTTCACTATTTCGCGGCAAGATAATCGGATCTGGATTGCCAGGCAACCAAATCTCTTCTAAACGTTTAGCTAAACCCACGACTGCAATATCGGTAATTCCCAACTCCAGTAAAGCTCGCTCGGCTGCAGCAACTTGTGGAGCGCCGCCATCGACCACAATCAGATTTGGCGCATAAGCAAACTTTCCAGCTACTTCACCGATCTCAACATTCTGATCTGAAATCCAACGTTTCATGCGGCGAGTGATTACCTGATGCATTGCTCTGGTGTCATCTGTGGCGGTACTAGTTTCGATGATGAATCTACGGTAATCGCTCTTCTTCACTTGACCATCTTCGAAGACCACCATCGATGCAACAACGGTAGTTCCGGAAGTATTAGAGATATCAAAACATTCGATTCGAAGTGGTGCGCTATCAAGCCCGAGCGCTTCTTGTATTTGTGTTAGCGCCTTGCCACTAACTGCTGCATCATTAGCGCGCTTTGATAAATATTGAATTAGTGAGTATCGAGCGTTTCGTTCAACAGTCTGAGAGAGTTCTAATTTCTCACCGCGCTGTGGAATTCGAATCTCCACTTTAGAACCACGAAGATCTGTGAGGAATTTTCCTAAACTCTCCTCAAACTCTCTATTTACTATCAACTCGGGAGGAAGCTCTTCCTCTCCGTAAATTGAGATGAGAAATGGAGTTAGCTCATCTTCGCCTTCAGGAATATCGTTTTGATTAAGTATCCAACTTCGTGAACCACGAATCGATCCTCCACGGACTTTAAAGATTGAAGCGGCAGTGTGAAGACCTTCTGAATAGAGCGAGATGATGTCCGCGTTTATAGTTTCAGATAACGCCGCTTCGCTCGATTCATGTGCCACATTTAACGCGCTTACCTGATCGCGTAAACGTGCCGCCCGTTCAAACTCTTCATTAGCGGAAGCTTCCGCCATCTCCTTTTCGAGAATGGAGATTAAATCGGTATTACCGCTGGATAGGAATTTATCGAGTTTTACCGCCAACTCTTTATGTTCCGCTTCAGATACCCAACCTACACAAGGTGCAGCGCACTTGCCGATATCTCCTAGTAAGCATTGGCGCTTACTTGCCTTGGCTCTCTCAAAATTGCCAGCGCTACAACTTCTGACCGGAAATACTTTTAGCAGGGTGTCATGAGTTGTTCGCAATGCCCAAGCTTGGATATATGGGCCGTAGTACTTAATCCCTTTACGTTTCTCTTGACGAGTAATAAATAACCTTGGAAATTTATCATTTAAGGTAAGCGCTAAATATGGATACGACTTATCGTCTCTAAAACGAACATTAAATGGCGGCTTAAATTGCTTAATCCAGGTGTATTCAAGTTGTAGCGCCTCTACCTCACCGCTAACAATTGTCCAATCGCATCTAACCGCCTCGGAAACCATACGATCAGTTCGTTCGGCAAGCCCCGCTAAAAAGTAGGTAGTTAATCGATTCTTTAAATTCTTTGCCTTACCTACATAAAGAACTCGATCGCTCTTATCAAAGAATCTATAAACCCCAGGTTCGGTTGGGATATTTTCCGGGCGAAAGTTTGCCGGCATGGCTACTTCTTCTTTGCAGTCTTTCTATTGCTTGCAAGAATCTCTTTTAAGAATTGACCGGTATAGCTTCCAGAAACTTTGGCCACTTCTTCGGGAGTTCCTTCTGCCACAACGTTTCCACCTCTGAATCCACCTTCAGGGCCCATATCGATAATCCAGTCTGCGCTCTTAATGACATCGAGGTTATGTTCGATAACTACAACAGTATTGCCAGTATCCACCAACCGATTTAATACCCCAAGTAATTTGCTGACATCTTCAAAATGTAAACCGGTGGTAGGTTCATCAAGCACGTAAATGGTGCGACCGGTTGAACGTCTTTGTAGCTCTGTAGCAAGTTTTACGCGTTGCGCCTCGCCACCAGAAAGTGTTGGCGCAGATTGACCAAGACGAACATAGCCGAGACCAACTTCATTTAACGTCTTTAGGTACCTTGCAATTGTTGGAACTGATTCGAAGAAGTTATATGCCTCTTCGATCGGCATATTTAATACATCAGAGATGCTCTTACCTTTGTAATGAACTTCCAGGGTTTCGCGGTTGTATCTGGCTCCATGACAGACTTCGCATGGCACATATACATCAGGCAAGAAATTCATCTCAATAGTGATGGTTCCGTCACCTGCGCAGTTTTCGCAGCGACCGCCTTTTACGTTAAAACTAAATCTTCCTTGCTGATATCCACGTACCTTGGCCTCAGTAGTTTCAGCAAAGAGCGCACGTACCTTGTCGAATAGACCTGTGTATGTAGCAGGGTTAGACCTTGGTGTGCGTCCAATTGGTGATTGATCTACGTGAACGACTTTATCTAAATTATCTAAACCAGTAACACTTCGATGTCGACCGGCAACCAAGCGAGCACCATTTAACTTATTAGCAAGCGCTACATAAAGAATGTCATTGACTAGCGTTGACTTACCTGAACCAGAAACACCAGTAACCGCTACAAAGAGTCCAAGTGGAATCTCAACTTCAATATCTTTTAGGTTGTTCTCTTTTGCACCTTTAACCACTAATTTACGTTTCGAATTTAGCGGTCTACGAATTTCAGGAATCTCAATCGCTTTGCGACCTGAGATATAAGCACCGGTCATCGATTCTTTGCTATTGATTAAATCTTCATAGGTTCCGCTAACGACAACTTTGCCGCCATGTTCTCCGGCTCCTGGGCCGATATCAACAATCCAGTCAGCGGTCTTGATTGTCTCTTCGTCGTGTTCGACAACGATCAGAGTATTTCCAAGATCGCGAAGTCGAGTTAGGGTGTCAATAAGTCGGCGGTTATCTCTTTGATGCAGACCAATACTTGGTTCATCAAGAACATATAGAACACCAACCAGACCAGAGCCAATCTGAGTAGCAAGACGAATTCGTTGCGCTTCTCCTCCGGATAGCGATCCTGCAGCGCGGGAAAGGGTCAAGTAATCAAGCCCTACATCTAGTAGAAAACCTAAACGTTCGTGGACCTCTTTTAATACGCGCTCTGCAATCTTTGCTTCACGAGCATTTAACTTGATGTTCTTTAAGAAAGTTGCACATTCATCTAGAGAGAGCTCGCAAACTTCGTATATAGATTTATCACCGATAGTTACCGCGAGAATCTCTGGTTTAAGGCGTGCACCTTTGCAGACTCCACATGGAGTCTCGCGCATATATGACTCATACTTTTCACGAGAGTAGTCGCTATCGGTCTCTTCGTGTTTGCGATGGATATATGGGATTACTCCCTCATAACCTGAGGTATATCTACGTTGGCGTCCGTATCGGTTCTTGTAGCTAACTTCGACCTCATAGTCATAGCCATGTAAAACAGCTTGTTTCGCTTTTTCGCTTAACTTTTTCCACGGAGTATTTAGTGAGAATTTAACATCTTGAGATAAACCTTCAAGTAATCGCTGAAAATATTCATTTACATGTCCAGTTGACCAAGGTGCAATTGCGCCATCATTAATTGAGATTGAATCATCCGGAATTATTAAATCTTCATCAACCTCAAGTTTGGTCCCGAGCCCGGTGCACTCTGGGCATGCTCCAAATGGAGAGTTGAAAGAGAATGATCGTGGTTCGAGTTCCTCGAAAGATAAACCGCAATCATGGCAAGCTAGGTGTTCAGAGTAGGTAAGTTCTTCTTTATCGATAACATCTAGAACCACGATGCCATTTCCAAGTTTTAGAGCAGTTTCGATGGAATCGGTAATACGTGATTTAGATTCTGGCTTTACCTGTAAGCGATCGATAACAATTTCAATTGTGTGCTTCTCTTGCTTCTTCAATTTCGGCGGATCTGAAAGTTGAATTACCGCACCATCAACACGAGCACGAGAGAAACCTTGGGTAATTAGCTCCTGCCAAACATCGGCAAATTCGCCTTTACGTGCCCGTACCATAGGAGCGAGAACTTGAAATTTAGTTCCGGCCGGTAAATCTAAAATCTGATCGACAATTGCTTGCGGTGTCTGACGCGCAACTTCCTTGCCGCAATTTGGGCAATGGGGTCTACCGGCACGAGCAAAGAGCAGACGTAAGTAATCGTAAACTTCAGTAATAGTGCCAACCGTTGAACGCGGATTGCGGTTGGTAGATTTCTGATCAATAGAGACTGCCGGCGACAAACCTTCGATGAAATCAACATCTGGTTTATCCATCTGGCCCAAGAATTGACGGGCATATGCAGAGAGGGATTCGACATAACGACGCTGGCCTTCGGCGAAGATAGTGTCAAATGCCAGAGAAGATTTTCCTGAACCAGAAAGTCCAGTAAAAACTACCAATGCATTTCGAGGTAACTCTAAAGAGACATTCTTGAGGTTATGTTCGCGTGCACCGCGAACTACCAACTTCTCTGCCACTTATAACGCCTCTTCCATCGCTCGAAGCTCGCGCTTCAAATCTTTAATTTCATCACGTAGACGAGCTGCAAGTTCGAATTGAAGTTCACTTGCTGCGCTACGCATCTGTTCGGTGAGCGACTCTATCAACGCTAACAATTCCTGTCTTGGCAATGAGACGAGAGATTTACTATGAACACCAATTGCTGGGCCATCCAAACGCTTTCCGGCCATTAACTTCTCGGTATCAGCCTCTTCCTTTGCGATAAGTTCCGTAATATCGGAAATTTTCTTACGCAATGGTTGTGGATCAACGCCGCGTTCAGTGTTGTAAGCCACTTGCTTTGCACGGCGGCGATTGGTCTCATCAATTGCCTTCTGCATTGAGTCCGTGATGTTGTCGGCATACATATGAACTTCACCAGATACGTTTCGAGCAGCGCGGCCGATAGTTTGAATCAAAGATGTTGCCGAACGTAGGAACCCTTCTTTATCGGCATCCAGGATAGATACCAATGAGACTTCAGGTAGATCTAGACCTTCGCGAAGTAGGTTGATACCAATTAAGACGTCATACTCTCCTAAACGAAGTTCGCGTAATAGTTCGACGCGGCGCAAAGTATCTACCTCAGAATGTAGATACCGAACACGTACCTTTCGTTCTTGTAGATACTCAGTCAAATCTTCTGCCATCTTTTTGGTTAACGTTGTGACGAGTACACGTTCATTGCGCTCTGCACGAAGATTGATCTCGCCAAGCAGATCATCAATCTGACCGCGGATTGGCTTTAAGACAATCTTTGGATCCACTAAACCAGTTGGACGAATTACCTGCTCGACGAATTCGCCATTAGTTTTCTCTAACTCATATTTACCTGGCGTTGCAGATAGGTAAACCTTCTGCCCTACTCGTTCGAGAAACTCTGGAAATTTAAGTGGCCGGTTATCCATGGCGCTTGGTAATCGGAATCCATGTTCGACCAAGGTGCGTTTACGTGAAGCATCGCCTTCGTACATCGCACCGATTTGTGGAACGGTTACGTGGCTCTCATCAATAACTACCAGGAAATCTTCTGGGAAGTAATCCAAAAGGCAGTTTGGTGCGCTACCTGGTTCGCGGTCATCTAAATACCTTGAATAGTTTTCGATGCCGCTACAGAAACCAAGTTGCTGCATCATCTCCATATCGAAGGTGGTGCGCATACGTAAACGTTGAGCTTCAAGTAACTTACCTTGCTTCTCAAACTTAGCAACTTGCATCTCCATGTCAGCTTCAATTTCAGCCAGTGCTCTCTTCATCGTCTCTGGGCCAGCGGCGTAGTGAGTGGCTGGGAAGATATACATCTCACTTTCGTCGCGAATGATTTCGCCAGTGAGTGGATGTAACGTCGTAATCCGCTCAATTTCATCGCCGAACATCTCAATACGAACTGCAAGCTCTTCGTACATCGGAATGATTTCAATAGTGTCACCTCGGACTCTGAAAGTGCCACGTTCAAAAGCTAAATCGTTTCGCTTATATTGAATGTCAACAAACCTACGAAGTAGCGCATTTCGTTCAATCTCATCGCCAACCTTCAAACGAACCATACGATCTACATACTCTTGCGGCGTACCCAGTCCGTAGATACATGAGACTGTCGCAACCACAATTACATCTCTGCGGGTAAGAAGCGAATTTGTAGCTGAGTGGCGCAATCGCTCTACCTCAGAGTTAACACTGGAGTCCTTCTCGATAAAAGTATCGGTCTGCGGCACATATGCTTCAGGTTGGTAGTAGTCGTAGTAACTGACAAAGTATTCAACTGCATTATTTGGCAATAACTCTCTGAACTCGTTTGCTAATTGCGCGGCCAAAGTTTTGTTATGAACCAAAACCAGCGTAGGGCGTTGTAGCCTTTCGATTAGCCAAGCGGTCGTAGCTGATTTACCGGTACCGGTCGCACCAAGTAGAACCACATCTTGCTCTCCTGCATTAATGCGTCGCGCGAGCTCTTCAATAGCTTCAGGTTGATCTCCGGCTGGTTTGTAATCAGAGATAACTTCGAAAGGGGCAACGCGTCGCTGTAAATCGCTAACGGGACGCATTCAAATCCTCCCAGATAGCCTCTACCTTACGGAGTAGATCTTCTTCGTTGCCGCTATTTTCAATAACGATATTCGCGACAGATTTACGCGCCTCTGGAGTGGCTTGGTTGGCAATTCTCTTCTCGATCTCAGATTGCAATAAGCCACGCTTCTTCAAACGTTCAATACGGGCATCTAAGGGAGCTTCAACTGTAATTACCAAATCAAATTTAGTTGCCGCATTTGTCTCTACAAGAAGCGGAATTTCGTAAATAAGTATCTGATCCTCTGCCAATGATTTCCGTGCATCAGCTAAAGCTTGTTGAACGGGTGGATGAATGATTCCTTCCAATAATTTACGTTTCTCTGGATCAGCAAAGACAATCTCACCTAGCGCTCTACGATCAATGTCGCCATCTTTTAAGATGCCATCTCCGAAGGTAGCCAGAACTTCATCAAAGCCTTCGCTTCCGCGTTCGATAGCTTGGCGCGCTAACTGATCGGCATCAATTACCTCGGCGCCTAATGAGAAGAAGTAATTTGCAACTAATGATTTGCCGGAACCAATTCCGCCAGTTAGGGCAATTACCTTCATGCGCGAAAGCCTATCTAGACCATCTAAATATGAAAAAAGCCCTGTCCGAATCACTGTCTTCAGAAATTTGTGCGGAGTTCCTTCTTATGGAAATCTAATCCGAGCCAGTGTCGAACAGGGCTTTTCAATTGAGCTAATTACTCAGCAGCTGGTGCTTCAACTCCTGCTGCCTCAGCAGCCTTAGCGGCATCCTTCTGCTTCTTATGTGCCATGAAGCGTGCTTGAGCTTCAGCGTATTGACGCTCCCACTCTTCGCGCTGTGCTTCATATCCTGGCTTCCACTCTTGAGCATCTGCATCAAATCCTTCTGGATAGATGAAGTTGCCTTCAGCATCATAACGAGCTGGCATGCCGTATTGAGTTGGATCAAATGCCTCAACTTCAATTTCAGCGCCTTCGTTAGCTTGCTTTAGAGATAGAGAGATACGACGACGCTCTAGGTCGATGTCGATAATCTTTACGAATAGTTCATCGCCAACCTGAACAACCTGCTCAGGGATTTCTACGTGGCGCTCTGCAAGTTCAGAGATGTGAACTAGACCTTCGATACCTTCGTGTACACGGATAAATGCACCGAATGGAACAAGCTTTGTAACCACACCTGGTACCACAGTATTAATTGTGTGGGTGCGAGCAAATGCCTGCCATGGATCTTCCTGAGTTGCCTTAAGTGAAAGCGATACACGCTCGCGCTCGAAATCAACTTCTAGAACTTCAACAGTTACTTCGTCGCCAACTTCTACAACCTCTGATGGATGATCAATGTGCTTCCATGAAAGTTCTGAAACGTGAACAAGACCATCTACGCCACCAAGGTCAACGAATGCACCGAAGTTAACGATAGATGAGATAACGCCGGTACGAACCTGACCCTTTTGAAGCTGGTTTAGGAAGGTAGTGCGTGATTCTGATTGTGTCTGCTCAAGGTATGCACGACGTGAAAGAACTACGTTGTTGCGGTTCTTATCAAGTTCGATGATCCGAGCTTCAACAGTCTTGCCAATATATGGTGAAAGATCGCGAACGCGACGCATTTCAACTAATGATGCTGGAAGGAATCCGCGAAGACCGATATCAACGATCAAGCCACCCTTCACAACTTCGATGACAGTTCCGGTTACGACTTCGTCGCGCTCCTTCTTGCCTTCGATTTCGCCCCAAGCCTTTTCGTATTGAGCGCGCTTCTTAGAGAGAATTAAACGGCCTTCCTTGTCTTCCTTCTGAAGAACAAGTGCTTCGATGCTCTCTCCAACCTTGACCAATTCATTTGGATCAACGTCGTTGCGAATTGATAATTCGCGAGATGGGATTACACCCTCTGTCTTATATCCGACGTCTACTAGAACTTCGTCGCGATCTACCTGGACGATAACGCCAGTTACTAGATCACCGTCATTGAAATTTCGGATTGTGCCTTCGATTGCGGCAAGAAAATCTTCTGCTGAGCCAATGTCATTGATTGCAACGACCGGCTTGTTTGATGTGGTCAAGATACTCCGTAGGGATAGTTAGTAGTAGGAATGAAGATTGATGGCTTCAAAATTCAACTTGCGAAGGGCAAGGTTACTTATCACGCGACCTAAAGGGCAAATCCGAAGAAATCCAGTGAGATTTTCGCATAGGCTAAGCGGGCAATGAAGCAATATCGAGTGATTTGGTCAAACCGGATAGCGCGCAATCTTTTAATCGCGGCATTCCCGGCTCGTATGGCCTACTCGATGATTGGTTTGGCAATTTTCTTCAAAGCCGAGAACACGACCGGATCTATTCCGATTGCTGGCCTTGCACTAGGTTTAAATTCATTATCAGGATCTTTTACTGCTGGAATTCGTGGCGCAGTAATTGATAAGTGGGGTCACAAATGGCCAATTCGAATTTTGGTTCCGGGTTATGCATTTGGAATCATCATGGAGAATATGGCTTCGACCTCTTCGCAAATTCTTATCTGGGCATTCTTACTTGGAATCTCCGCTCCTCCAATTAATATCTCAATTCGCCCACTTTGGAAACAGATTTTCCCTGAAGAGTTGGTACGTGGTGCGTATGGAGTTGATACCGCATTAATGAATTCTGTCGGAGTTGTTGGACCTGCGATTGCAACCACTCTTGCACTTTCTAGCCATCCAGGTAGTGCGCTAATTGTCTGTGCAGTCTCGATGTTAGTTGGCGGCTTTGCCTTAGAGAGAATTATCGCTTCAAGAACTTGGGCACATGAAAAGAAAGTTCCTGGAGAGGCAAAACTTTATAAAGTCCCTGCAATTCAATTACTTATGATTGAAGGTTGTTTTATTGGCCTTGGTTGGGGTTTCTTTGATGTTGGGGTTCCTGCTTTCGCAACCTTAGAAGGTGTTCCACACAGAACTGCCTGGATCTTTGCAATTATGAGCGCAAGCAATGTAATTGGCGGATTGATTGCAGGTTTATTAAAGAAACGACACTCTTCATATAGAACTATGCGCGCTGTTTATGGTTCATGGGCGCTATTTTCTATTCCGCTCTATTTCACCTACCCAAACTGGTCTTTGGCTTTAGTTGGAGCGACTCTAGGTTTAGCCGGAGGCGCACTTCAAGTTTTCTACTTTGAAGTTCTTGAACTTGTCAGACCATCAGGAACCGCCACCTCTTCACTCGGTTGGCTCTGGACAATTGAAGGTTCGATGGCATCGGCCGGCGCTGCGATGGGTGGATTTGTTGCAAAGAATGTTTCGCCGCAAGCATGTCTTGGAATTACTACCGTGATGTTAGTGATTGGTTACTGCATCATGGTTTTAGGAAGAAAGCGTTTAGCGCCAGCCGATATTAAACCCACCCAAGAAGCTACAACTGAAGCAATTGGCGATACCGAAAACTTAACGGAGTAAATTCTTAAAATTAATGTTCCGCAGCATGCCAGCTAGCCCCATATCCGATATTTACAGATAATGGCGCTTTGAGTGGGTAGGCAGAACCCATCTCCTTCTTGATTAATTCAATTAAAACTTCTCGCTCGGATTCAATATATTCAAAGAGGAGTTCGTCATGAATTTGCAACAAAAGCCGAGACTTTAATTTCGCTTCTTTCATGGCTTTATCTACTCGTAACATCGCCAATTTAATTATGTCAGCCGCAGTTCCTTGGATTGGTGCATTTAAAGCTGCACGCTCTGCAATATCGCGTTTAAATTTATTCTCACTTTGTAGATCGGGTAAATATCTGCGTCGACCCATCAACGTTTCGGTATAGCCAACTTTCTTGGCTTCAACTACAACCGTTGCCAAATAATCGCGAATCCCACCAAAACGTTTATAGTAATTTTCCATTAACGCACTAGCTTCGCCAGGTGTGATATCTAATTGTTGCGATAAGCCAAAAGCGGTTAATCCGTATGCAAGGCCATATGACATCGCCTTAATTTGGCGTCGCATATCTGGTGTAACTTCGTTAGCTTTCACGCCAAAGACAAGGGATGCGACAGTTGAATGTAGATCTTCGCCTGATGCGAACGCTTCGAGCAACTTCGCATCCTCTGCCAAGTGGGCCAAAATGCGCATCTCAATCTGACTGTAATCAGCAGTCAAAATTCCATCGAAACCTTCACCTGCGACAAAGCCATCGCGTATCTTCTTACCCGCCTCGGTTCTAATCGGAATGTTCTGCAAATTAGGGCCAGTTGAAGAGAGTCGACCGGTTGCTGCAACAGTCTGTTGGAAGTGGGTATGGATACGGCCATCGCCTGCAATTTCAGATAACAAACCTTCAACTACGCTCTGCAACTTGCTTGCTTCGCGAATTCTTAAGAGCGCTTCCAATACCGGATGTTTGGTTTCTGAAAATAGCCATTGCAGACTTTCGGCATCTGTTGTGTAACCTGTTTTGATTTTCTTGGTTTTAGGAAGTTTTAGTTCGTCAAAGAGCACTACTTGGAGTTGCTTTGGAGAAGCCACATTAAATTCATGGCCCGCAGCTTCAAAGGCAATCTGACTCTGTTTGGCTACCTCTCTTTGTAAATCTTCTCCTTGAGCTTTCAATACCTTCTTATCTATCGCTACGCCGAAACGTTCCATCTGGGCGAGGCTTACTGATACTGGGATTTCAAGTTCTTCCAATAACTTAAGCGCACCACGCTCTTGTAATTCAGCAGTTAACTTCTCGCGAAGCGCAAAGAGCGCGCCTGCTTTTGCAGAGATTGAAGCATCAGCCATTCCCCAACGCTCCATAATTTCATCAAACTCAGTTAAACGATTACCTGGATCTACAAGGTAACTTGCAAGAGCAGTATCAAAGACCACGCCATTGAAATCCATGGTTCTAGCTAAAGATTTAAAGTCATGTGAAATCTTTTCAATTTTAGAATCCGCAAGCCAAGGTCCTACTTCATCTGAATTAACTAAATAGACCTCGCTTGGACTTAGGGCAACCGCGTAAGAACTTAAGCGTTCATCAAGAAGTTCGAAGAGAAATCCAATGGTTCCTTTAAATCCAGCAAGCTTTGAATTGACTTCCTCTGGAGTTGAGAATATGACATCAACTGCAGCAGGCGCGCTCTCTTGCTTACTTGGTAATTTGGCGAGAAGTGAACGAAACTCTAACTTAGCGAAAATCGCACGTAGCGCATCGGTATCAAACTCCTCCCACGCTAAATCACTTACCTTAAAATCTATTGCGACGTCAGAAAGTAGATGGGTAAGTTCGTGGTTTCGATTGACTGAATTAATATTGGCGCGAAGCGATTCACCAACTTTGCCTCCCACCTCATCAATCTTCTTTATTAGATTTGAAAGCGATCCATATTCGACAATCCATTTTGCAGCGGTCTTCTCTCCGACCCCCGGTATCGATGGCAAGTTATCGCTTGGATCTCCGCGAAGCGCGGCAAAATCTGGATACTGCTCGGGAGTTAAACCGTATTTTTCAAAGACCGCCTCTGGTGTCATGCGCACCATTTCAGAGACACCCTTCTTTGGATAAAGGACTGTGATCTCTTTATTTACCAATTGAAAGCTATCGCGATCTCCGGTACAGATAAGTACTTCAAAACCTTCTTTAACTGCACGCTTAGAGATAGTTGCTAGAAGATCATCGGCTTCAAATCCTTCGAGTGAATACTCATTAATCTTCATTGCTTTTAGGACTTCGTGGATTAAAGGAATCTGTGAACGAAATTCATCTGGGGTCGCACTTCTAGTTGCTTTGTATTCAGGAAATTTCTCAGTGCGGAAAGTCTTACGAGATACATCGAAGGCCACTGCTACGTGTGTTGGCTTCTCTTCTTTAATTAGAGACATCAACATATTTGAGAAGCCATAGACCGCATTTGTATGTTGGCCAGATGCGGTAGTAAAAGCATCTACTGGTAGCGCATAGAAGGCACGATATGCCATTGAATGGCCATCAATAAGTAGCAATCGCTTCATCCGAGTATGTTATCTCTGTTATCTTTTGAATATGGATTTCATGGAGTTATTAAACGGACGCGGCCAAGCAGCTTTAGATAAGAAGATGGGCATCAAGATTCTTGAAGCAACTCCAGAACGTTTAGTGGGCACTATGCCTGTTGAAGGAAATACCCAACCACTCGGGTTTTTACATGGTGGTGCAAATGTAGTTTTAGCAGAATCTCTTGGATCAATCGGCACTTGGTTACATGCCGGTCCAAATCGACGAATTGTTGGCGTTGATATCAACGCTACTCACCATAAAACTGCAACCAGCGGAATCGTTACCGCCGTTGCAACTGCAATCTCACTCGGTCGCACGCTATGCAGCTATAACATTGAAATAACCAACGACGCCGGTCAGAGAACATGTACGGCTAGAATCACCTGTTTGATTCTTAACGACTAACGTAAAAAATCCCTAAAAGTGATTGAGTAAAAGCTCGCGTCTTTGTTGCGGCCTTTTACGAGATCAGCTTTTAGGGATTTTCTTTACTTCTTAATGTGCTCCTGTACCAAGATAAGCTTCCTTTACGGCTGGATCGTTTAATAGATCCTTGGCTGGAGCTTCCTTTGTAACGTGGCCAACTTCAAGAATATATGCGCGATGTGCACGCTGTAGCGCCTGCTGCGCATTCTGTTCAACAAGAAGAATTGTGGTTCCCTCTTTGTTGATCTGTGTGATGATGTTAAAGATATTTTGAATCATCATCGGAGCAAGGCCCATTGAAGGTTCATCAAGTAGAAGCACCTTTGGACGCTGCATTAGCGCGCGGCCAATTGCGAGCATTTGCTGTTCGCCGCCTGAGAGAGTTCCGCCGAATTGTGATGCGCGCTCCTTTAGGCGTGGGAATAAGTGATAAACGTGTTCGAGATCTTTTTCCATCTCTGACTTACGTTCGCTTCGGAAGAACTTACCCATCTCTAGGTTCTCTAGAACTGTCATACCAGGGAAAATTCCGCGACCTTCTGGTGCTTGAGAAATTCCAAGTTCAACGCGTTCGTGCGCCGGCATCTTAGAAATATCTTGTCCGTCAAAGAGAATCTGTCCGCTAGTTACTGGACGAATTCCTGAAACAGTCTTAAGCATTGTGGTCTTACCCGCACCGTTCGCACCGATAAGAGTGACGATTTCACCTTGGTTAACAGTTACAGAAACGCCTTTGATTGCTTCAATCTTTCCGTAAAAGACATGTAGATCTTTAATTTCAAGACGCATCTGCAGGTGCT
>ERZ650311.522-NODE-522-length-23883-cov-4.612683_pt1 | contig 23883 bp, 19 predicted proteins | sample MGYA00376247_ERZ650311 | MGnify/ENA primary metagenome ERZ650311 (study PRJEB26733, sample SAMN07839324) | wastewater metagenome | biome: small river; feature: stream; material: water | place: USA: North Carolina | collected 2016-07-28 ...
CGTATCGGGAGTTACACTGTTGAATACCTCGATAAGAGACGAGGGAGCATTCTTCGCCCAAGCCATTGTTTGGTGCGAAGCACTCATCAGGTAATACCTGTGCCGAAGATGATCCACTCAGTTGTGCCGATTTTCAAGGCAGTGGCTATACCGTTTGCGGCAAGTGTACGGCTGCCGGTTGATCCGCTTCCGGCAAGAGTTAGAGTGTCACTCGTGATTGCGATTGTTACTGTGTTGATTTTATTCACGAAGGTGATAGTCGTGCCAAGCGGATAGGCGACGTTCGCATTCGAGTCAATGGTAAAGACTCGCGCGTTATTGTCCGAGGATGGATGCAGGATGTGCTTACCGGCATCACTAAGGACTGTTGTGTAGGCGGCGCTCTTTGAGTTCTGATCGAGGGCTGATGGCCCAGTAGCGCCAGTTGGTCCTGTTGCGCCGGTCGGGCCGCCAGAAGGTCCGGTCGGTCCAGTCGGGCCAGTCACACCTACGCCTGTTGGACCAGTAGCACCTGTTACGCCCGTCGCTCCAACGGGTCCAGTTGGGCCTGTCGGTCCTGTCGGGCCTGTTGCACCGCCACCCGGTCCAGTCGCACCAACCGCGCCCGAGGCGCCAGTTGCGCCTGTTGCCCCGTCCGGACCAGCGCCAGCGAAAATCATATATACTGTCGAGCCGTTCGTAGGCGCGGCCGCGGCAGTAATATTCGTGACAGTAATTTTTCTATAGCCTGTTCCATCGACAACCGAACCTGTGACTTTGAAAATCCACTCGGTTGTTCCCGAAGCATTCATCAAATAAATGAAGCCTCGATTAGAGGTAATACCTCCATCGTCGAAGGAATCCAGCCAGGAAATTAAGCTGTTGCCGAGGGCATCCGCATTGTCGACGAAGAGTTGGGTTGTGAGTGCGGCGGTAGCGGCGTTAAAACGAATAACACCAACGCCTGGATCAGCATCGGTTGTTGTGCTGGAGAAAGTGAGCTTCGCTCCCGCAGCTGGGCCTGTAGAGCCTGTGGGACCAGTAGGCCCGGTTGGTCCAGTTGCGCCAGCAGGTCCGGTAGCGCCGGTTGCACCAACGCCTGTGGGGCCAGTAGCACCGGCAGGGCCGGTCGCACCAGTAACACCAGTCGGACCAACAGGACCAGTCGCACCTACCGGACCTGTAGCACCGGTTGGTCCGCCCGGCGCACCGGATGCACCTGCAGGGCCAGTGGCACCTGTTGGCCCAGTAGGCCCTGTTGGCCCAGTAGGTCCACCCGCAGGACCGGAGGCTCCGGTTGGACCGGTAGCGCCTGTAGCACCAACACCAGTTGGACCTGTTGCGCCAGCAGGTCCTGTTGATCCTGTAGGACCGGTGGCTCCTGTTGCACCGATCGGCCCCGTCGCTCCGGCTAAACCAGCTGGACCAGTCGGTCCCATGAGATTAATTTGGAAAGTCCACGTAGAAGCATCAGTTTTTTCATAAACATATCCGGTAGAATTATTTATATAGAAATCGCCGATTTCACCGATGCTCGCACTCGGCAATCCGGTTCCCGCATACCAGACCGAACCAATTCCATCCTCAACCCGCGTATTCATCTGAATGAGCATCATGACCATACGGTCAAGCTCATCCTCAAGGACGTTCGGCTGGAAAGCGCCCTGACCGGAAATATCCAGGTCCTGCGTCAGCGGAACAGTTCGTTTGATTTCGAGATAATAACTCGATGAAAGTGCCGGCGAATACGTTACCGATCCAGTGCCTTCAGCACCAAGTCCCGATACACTATACGCAGCGGGAAGAAGTTCTTCTCGAACGAGAGTCGCGATTGTGATTTTCGTGACAACAAGATCGTCCTCATCATCGACGCGAAAGGCAAACGGAAAGACTGTCGTGCTTCCGTTGCCGGTATAGATGACGCGATTAGTTTGGTTTGAGATCGTCATTGACGGCGCTCCGGAAGGCCACTGGCCGCTTCAATTGCATCGAAGGCTTGACGAAGGAAGAAGAGGTTTTGAAACGGAAGAATTTGACGGAACTGGTGAAGTGTCGAGCGTGTCGGGTCTTCAATTCCTGAAAGAACTCCAAAGCTCTTTTCAAGAAGATCGAATGATGGTCCCATTACAGCTTCAACTAAATCACCGCCCTCACGACGAGTTGACCGTGTTCCTGAAAAACTCATGAAAGGATGCACGAATGGGAGCCTTTGTCCAACACGTTGGAACTCGTCGAAGATCGCAGTCTGCCCAGATCGAGTGATCGCCTCGTCCGCCCACTTGTCCGGTCCAGCATTGAGCATTTCTTCATAGGCATCACCACCTACAGCTACGGCCCAAAGATAATACGAAAGCGTTCCCAACGCAAGAGAAATCATTGCTCCGTTGACGTACCTCGCGTCCTTCTCCTGCAGTCCTGCCATTAAGGTTTTAGTCGTGGAGGCCATGCCAAAGGACTTAAATTGCGTCAGCAATCGAGCTTGTATGGATTGATCCATAAAGAGCGGGCGCTCAAGGCCAGGAGTGACAATTGTGTCATCAACCTCTTTCGCCAGAGCGGCACGATAGGCGCGGAGTGTTTCATTAGCAATTGGCTTGGACAAATCCCAAGTGTCAGTGTTAGGAAGCCAAACACCGTTAACCTTACCTCCACCGCCGTTGTTGATCTGTCGCCAGATTTCTTCAACATGAGTTCGACCGAGGTTAACTGACGTGAGATATTCGGTTGAAGCGAGAACTTTCTTTTCTGCGCCGCCTTCCATAATCGTAGCAACAGCATCCAAGATGCGCGCATTCACTACCCCCGCCGTGAATTGTTTCCAGGCACTTGTCCAATAATCGAACGCCGCGATAACGCCGATTTTATTCGAGGCGAACTCAAGTCCGCGCTCGAACTTCGAGCCTCGGCCATAATCATCGAGCACATCCGAGATGGCATGGGCTCGCGAGTGGATCGTAACATCGAGGGCGGTGCCTGCGAGTTTTGCCTCGCGTTGCGACATGCGGGCGGTCTTGAGGTCGCGGATCATCGGCAAGAAACCATCGCGGAACGTATTGATCAGTCCGTGCTTTTGCACCACTCGCGCCGGATCACTGACACTCGCCAACACAACGCCGCCCATAAAGCGGAGTGTGTTAAGGTTCATCGCCATGCGCGCTCCACGCGCGGCCCAACCATCTGGATTATCTGGCACTCCGCGAACACCCCGAACGCGCTCCAGCAGCGCCTCCATATCGCGCCGCCCCTTCTTATAAAACTTTACTGTTTCCGCTGATAGTTTCTCCTTCGCATCTTTCGAGAGAGGCTTACCATCCTTGCCGACAGCCTTTTCAATATTCGCCAGCGCACTGTTGAGTTCGTCCGTGAGGGCCAAGAACTGGTCCTGCATATTGCTCGTCCCGCTAACGCGGGCGGTGGAAATGTCTGCGGCCATAGTGCGGACATATGAACGAACAACTCTTTCAGCATCTTTCTCCAGATAATCGGCAATTAAACGTGAGTCTATTTCAAGAACGCGGGCAAGTTCAGGACCGCGTGTTTCGCGAATGAGGTCATTGATTTGGATACGCTCGTTGGTTCGCAGGATTTTATGTGCGGTCTCTTCCGCCCGTTGTTTCGCAACCGAACTGAAATCCGCAGTGCGATTGGCGAGATCAATGTTCTCGCCACCAAGGTCGCGGAGCGCAGAAAGAAGGTTAACCTTCCGCTCGCTTCCCTTCTCAGCAATTTTCTTAATCCGCGCATCAACAAGGGCCGGATCGACTTTCGCTAGGTCTTGCTGCAGGCGCTGCGCCCGAGCGCCCCTTCTCAATGTTATGTTCTGAACCTTTTCGAGCGACTCATTCACAAGATCGTTGATCGTCTCTTTCCAGGCTTCTTGATCGAAGTTCTCCGCGTTTTCCAGCTTCGCTGAAATGTCGGACATCTTATCCGCGCGAGCTTCCTGTATGCCAAGGTATTCCTGAACATCCTTATCGTCGACAAGCTTCAGCAGTCGTTCCTCGCCGCGATCATACACATCCCCTGCTTGCGCGAACGCTGTTTTCAACTTGCTGATTTCTTTCTTCAGCTTTTGGGGCGATGTCCTGGAAAGGAGTGCGAGAAACCGTGCCGCGCTCCGAACCGCCCGGTTGAGGGAGGCTTGGGAGAGTTCGTCGATCCGGTCAAGCCGTTCGAGTTTTGCGGCTTGTCTAGACTCGAAGGCAACTCTTGTTTTGTTAAGGTTACGGAGGCGTCGGTTAAGCCCTCGACGTTTCTCTGAAAAGCGCGCAAGCGCCTCTCCCCCTTGTTGGGTAAGATTACTGATTTCATTCTTAATTCCTTCTCGAATTTCAAACGGTGACTGCGCTGCCCCGGCGCGCTCTTTCGTATCAGGGATTTTCGTAAGCTGTTGCTTCAGCATTGCAATATCGTCTTGCAACAGCTTTATATGTTCGGGCGTCGACTTATCGAGGTCCTCAAGTTCCTGCATAAACTGAATGCGAAGCGCATCGGACTCTTCTTTCGTCCGACCGAGGTCACCGATCAACTCACTGTCGCGGGAACTCTTTTGAGCGAACTCGTCGCTTTTCTGTAAGAAGTCTCGTTGCAGTTTCTCTTCATAGTTCTTCGCGAGAATATCGGTAAACTCGTTAAAGCGAGCCTCGATAATACGAGTATTGAAGATGCGAGAAAAATAACTGACATCGCCTTTCAGATCAGGCACATCTTTGAAAAGCCCAACGTCATTTGCCTCTTTGAAAAGGGGATCAATGACCTCTGCTCGGATTCGCTTCGCCGCCTGGGCGACCTCTTTGATCGGGTGTTCGTCATTGCTCCAGGCCGCCATGCCAATCGCTTCACGGAACTCGGCCTTGGACATTTTACCGTTCGAGGTAAGACCGGCAAGGAAGGCGCGAGGATTACGAAGCGCCCCCTGTGGGACGGTGAGATAATCGGCGTACAGTTCATCAACTGTATTTGCGAGCTTCACATAATTCGTCGCATAGGTTTTGACAAGCGACTCAATATTCCCGCCCTCGGCGGCGGCAATGCCCTGCGCCGCCCCCTCCATTTTCATTCCAGCGTCACTGAACATATGCGCCATGCTTCTTAGCATCGGCGAGCGCTCTTGCTGGATATTCCGCGTCACCGGAGAAATAAAGGCGAGCTTATTGGCGAAGCCGGGCGCAAGGCCTCCGGCACTTTCAGCACTCGCTCGCGCCGCACCAACACTCTCACCGCCTTTACTTAAGACAGGGGCATATATGGCATCTTCGCCGTCCGAACGAGCCATACGTGAGGCTGCGCGTTCAAATTCCCCCTTCCCGAGCAAGCTCGCTGCCCCACCGAGAATCCCGCCAAGGATCGTCGAAGCGCCGACACTAAACGCCATCTCCCCGCCCGTTCGAGTCTCTTGGTTTGTGAGCAACGCTCCCTCTTGTGCCCCGGCTGCCATCGCCGCGAGACTTGCGCTGTACGCTACCGCCTTCGCCCCTTTCAGGCCGGGCCCAATCAGGGGAATAAAAGTCGTCGGACTGATGGCTCCCGCAGCAATGCTTGCAATAACGCCTGGCCATCCGGCCTCCGCAAGGCGGCGCCTTCGCATCTGCTCCGTCTGGATTTGATTCGTCCGTGCGGTCAGTTCCGCATCGCTGCGTACACCAAGGAAGTCGTCCCGAAGCTCCCACAGACCTTGCTCCTTAAGTTTAGAGCCTAGATCAAAATTCGGATCAACTGGAAACGATGGCCTCGTCATCCGCTCATAGGCGTTGACGACATCGTTCTCCATATGGAAGGCATTGTCGACAGTTTCGAGTAGACCCGGAAGCGGGCGGGGCTCCTCGCGCTTTACGGTATATTGAGCGTAGCCACCAACCTCTTGATCCCGAAGCGGCATTACTGTCCACCGAATAAGAGTTGATCAGCGGCGCTGCCTTTTGACAGCAGTTTGAACGCGCTGTCGGAAAGCTTTTCCGGCGGCAACTTCTTAACAAGATCAGCTTTGAGTTCCTGTAGACGAAGAAGCATTGTCTCTTGTTGCTTGTTCGCCGCCGCAAGTTCCTTAGGATCAAGTGATGCACCGAAGGCACTCTTTCCATTAAACCCAAACTGACCGATTTTATATTCGAGGTCTTTGATTTGGAAATCAAGATTCTCTATTGAAGTCATTTCAGGTGTCATGACAAAGTATTGCCGACTTAACCTTCCATCCGGTTGTGTTACCTCGCGCCAAACGCCATCTGCACCTTGCTTCACGACGAGATACGAGGGTGGAATTTTCTTGTCCACTTCCCTCTGCGTTTGATCGTCCGCGATGAGTTGGAACTTCTCGTCCGGGGCAAGGCCATTGTCCGCCCTCGTTTGTTCATTCATGTAGTCGTAAGAGCCCATGAAGGTCGGATAGAGATGCTGTTGCGTCGGCGCATTTCGCATCAAGGTCGACTGTCCGCCAACATCCGTCACAGACCACATTGATTGCAACTGCTTAAATGCAGAATCCTGCGCCTTCTCAATGTTTCCATTGTTCCGAACGTACTCGTGTTTGAATAGAGCCTGATAATCGTTCATCAGGCTTTTCGAGGCATACCAGATATTCGGAATCTGCGGCGTCGATGTGAACCAGCCGTCGAACTTATCGAGGATATTATCTAAAGATACAAAGTTTTTATTGTCGCGCGAGTCAGTCAGAACTTTCTCCGCTTCATCTCTGAACTGTTTCTTCGCCGCGCGTTGCGTTGCGTCGAGGCCACCATTGATTTCGGCGAAGAGTTCGTCCTGTGGAAGAACGTCTTTCCAGTTGCGCCAGAGATTGACATCGGACTGAACAGTCGTATCGACCTTCTTATACGCCGCTGGTTCCCAATCCTCGAATTGCGCGAGGGTATTGAGGGCGAACGCCTGTCGCTTCGGATCGCGTGAGCGGGCCATACCCGCGAGTCCACCGATGACGGAGTTCGGTATCGCATGAACCTGCCGGATCGTCGGACCGAGGACGTTATTGACGTAGGTCTGATCCATCGCATTAAGCGACTGAAGTCCGGCGTCGCCGACCCAGGCATCGAACTGTTTATTATCTTCTGAAGAAGATGGATCGAAGAACATCTGACCGGAAAGCTTTGCAGAGAAATCCCTCGCAGAGATCGCCTTCGCATTCGCAGTATTGTAAATGTCGTTCGCTTTCTTCAGGTCTTCGTATGAACCAAGATAGCCGTTCTGGACAGCTTCATTGATTTCGTTAGTGCCAGCGCGGCCTTCATACAGGTCGATGAACAGTTTATTATTATACGCGGACTCCGCATCCTTCGCCGCCTTTTCCTGCGCGGCGTAGACTTCATTAGCCTCTTTAATCGCGTCCTGATTGAGGGTCTGCTTTTCCTCAAACGACAGACTGTCGTACATCGGATCGGTCATGATCCCCTGCGGATCGATCTGACCTTTCATGAAGGCTTCGGCCGATCGACGATGCGAGCGCTGCATCTCGATGACATGTCCGGCGACAGTATTGTTTCCGTCGCTCGCGGACAAGCGTCCAGGCGTTCCTGCGTTGATCGTTGAATAAAGGTCGTTGATGCCCATCCCAGGCTTCAGTCCGCGATCCTTCAGATAGGCGACGACCGCCTTCATCTGAGTATCAAATGACTGTCCAGGTGCCGCGCCATACTTTGCGGCTTCTTCCGGCCCAAACTGAATCAGGCCGAGATAGCGTCCGCCCTTGCCTCCCTTGATCGAGGTGGAGAACTTTCCACCCGTCTCGTAAGAGATGACAGTAGCAAGGTCGACCGGATCAATACCAAGTTCAGTTGCGGCTTTAGTGATTGAATCTTGCGCAGGCCCTGGAGTACCGCTCGCGGTTACAAGAGCGGTGTATCCATTTCGCACCTTATTTTTGTATGAGATCGCTTCAAGGTCTTTCCGACCTTGCTCTTTCCAAGCGGTCTTGACTTGTTCAGGAACATCTGCGGAGTCAACGAGAGTTTCAAATTGATCGACTGCCGCGACGAAGTTATCGTCGGAGGGGTCTTGGGCGAACTGAGTCTTGAGGTTATTGCCTTCTTGATCGACGCCGTTCTTGAAGAAATCAAGGCGCGACTTCTGAATGAAGCCTTCAGTATCAAGGATAACTCCGTTCCGGTATTCGTTCGTGCGGAAGGCGAACTCATCCTGAAGTTCTGGCTTGATCTGCGCAAGAAAGCTCGCTTCGCGCTTCGCATAGAGGGACTGAACTTTATTCGGAAACTGATCGTCGGTCGGATCGTAAGACTTCTTCAGGTCTTGAAGTTCGATCGCGGTGGAGGTCTGGAAATCGGAGAATTTCCGCAAAGCGTCGAAACGAGCAACCTTGTTATTCTCCGCCTCCTGCCGCTGACCGTAGACATCGATAGCACTCGCGAGATTGTTCGTCCCGCGCTTGATCGCGCTGAAGTCAAGCGGTGCCGCCTCGACATAGCCAAGCTTCTCGTCCGAAGGCCTCGTCCGCGGTTCAGCGATAGGTACTCTCATCGCGCTGTCGGCTTTGCCGCTCCCACGATTGAACTCGCTGAATTAAGAATATCCCCGCCGAAATTGAGCGCGGACTGAATCTTAATCGCCTTCGATTCCGCTTTCAAGTTCTTCGCCTTCAGCCGATCATTGTAAGCATCCAATTGACCACCTTGCTGGATATTAAGAGTATCCCGGCGACCAAGAATGCGAGTCCGACTACGAACAGCGGCAGCGCTCTTTCCGGTAATGGATAGTCCAGACGCGCCTTGAGTCGCCTCTTGAGTTCCAAGAAGTTCCGCGGTGAGTCGGTCATTTTCCGCTGCCATTATGTCGGTGCGTTCAAGGGTGCGATTGGAGTTTTCCTTCGCGATCTTCGCATTTGCTGCGGCGACTTTCGATTGATACAGGCCTTGCGTCAAATCGCCGACGCCCCCGAGAAGGGTTCCGCCTGCCGCTAACGCCGCCGCTGCTGTTACTGGGTCAGCCATGCTCGATCCATGCTAAAGAAACAATACGTTTTGTGATCGATGGAGTCAACTTCGCTCGTCAGTCGAAAGTTCATGAACTTCGCGAAACGGATGCCAGCATTGAAGGACTTCTCAACCGTCACCATGAGATGACCAAGCTTCTTCACTAATGTATGTAACATCAGGCGAAGCGAGCGGACATGCTTCCGCAAATCGCACTTGCAAACCATGCACCAAAGGTGCCAGCCGGAGATAAGACTCCCTTGGATCAGGCCGACGATCATGAGAGGACCGTCTTCGCCCGACACGAGGTAAACCTCTTTCGATCGCCGCATGATCGAGGCCTCAACTTTGAACACTTCTTCAGCCTGTCGGTTCGTGTGCTCCGACCACTCGAGCCTCGGTATCCGATCGAGCTTCTCAATCTGTATCATCACCGACCTCGACTTGCGGTATCCATCCAAGGATCGTCGCTGGAAGGGGATAGCTTTGTTTCACGTAAAGTTTTCCATCCCGACTCCAAAGCGGATCGACGGAGAGTTTCTTCATTCCACTCTGGATTTCAGTCGGCTCGCCGATTGGTTCATCCGTGCGTTCTTTGAACGGACGCAGGCGATCATAAGAAGCTCCCGCTCCAGCCTCGATGCCGCGACTGTCGGTGAAATTAAACAGGATTTCTGGAACGCGCTTGCGCTTTCCTTCGACGACGGTTCCTTGAATTGAAATCGGAAGGGATTTAAGTTTGCACTCGTAGCCGAGTCCGACGACGACACGCGAGGCGGCATCGATTGTCACTCGTCCGCCACTCACAACTTTATTTTCTACAACACTTCCATCGGCAAGAATGGCGAGGGTTTCGCCCTCCAGATGGTACAATCCGCGAAGCGTTGTCGTGGTTGCATCGAGTGTCCAATCGCCTGCGGCGAGTAACATCGGGCGATCGGTGTTGTAGATCGTCTCGAAGGGACGATTTTCGACAATCGAAACTACTACTTGGGTTGGATCGTTGTAAGCCGTGACTACCGCTTTGCCAGTCCCGGCCCGTAGAATCTTCCCCACATCACCTGATGAAAAGACGGCCGAACCCGCGTCCGCGTGAACTCCAGTTCCACTGGCCGCGGAAAGCTGAAGCGTACTGGCGGGCGTGATCGGAGTAATCTCCAGTCCGCAATCGACGCAGAAGGCGTCTTCGACGTGGATGAACTTTCGTTCAACCTGGCGCTCAATGAACTTCGTCCAGCGCCCGTTTATGTAGCGCTTCACGACGAAGTAAGCGCTGTCGCGCCGACCTTCCTGAACAACTGCGATATGCTCGTAGAGGCCCTGCGTCCGGTATCGAGTCCAGGCAAAGATTTCCTGTTCCTTCAGAACAGTGAAAGCGAGGGCCTGGCCGTCTTCGCGCGTGGCGATCGCCTGTTTATAGGGCGCCGGAGCGTAGGCCCAGGCGGAAATTGCCGCCTGTTCGGAGATCATATGGTTTGAAAGGATCGAGACATCCTTGCCGGAATAGAAGCGCTCTTGAACAACGTCATTGAAGCTCAACATCCGAACGGTGTCGAGGCGACCCTCGAGATAGAGAAGATCGGCATCGACCTTCAAAGGTGGGAGGATCGCTGAGCCGCCGAAGGCTTTTGGATCGGCGTTCGCGTTAAGAGGCGTAACGACGCCGGTGTCGGCGGTCAAGAGCCAAACGCCATCCTGAGTGAAAAGAAGACAACCGCCCTGAGACGGGACAAGGTGGCGAAGCGGAGAATAACTTTCCGCGTCGACTGTGTGTTGGTAAGGATCACCATCGGTGACGATTTCGCTGGTATTGAAGTTGGACAATCGACCAGGGCGGGAACCGAATACAGTCAGGGGATAATTTTCAGTTGCGCCGTACAGCTGGCGCTGCTGGAAGATTGCGCTGCAAGCAGGCTGATTGCCGGTTAACGGGCTGACTTCAAACTCGACCGTGGCGCCAGAACCAGCACCGCCGAAGACAGCGACCGGGGCGGTGTAGCCGCTGCCTCGATTGACGATCAAGATTCCGCCAAGCTTGCCAGTCGTACTTCCGTTAGTGCTTTCGATAATTACCTTCCCGACGAAGCCGACGCCGGTAGGATCAGTGATTGTGAAGGTTGAATTATTAGCGTAGGCCGAACCCTTGTTCGTGACAGTGATCCGATCGATCGCGCCATTGATGAAGGGATTCGCGTCCTGCGGGGGTTTGATGGAGAAATCTGGGATGATGCCGTTGTCGACAAAGACTGTACCGTAAGCGCGGCCAATGTAGCCGATCTCAGTCGCGCGCGGAATTGTACCAGAGGGATTGTGGATAAATCGTGTTCGGTAAACGTTGTAATAGTAGGCGGTCCCTGTCGCAGGCGCATTCCATGCGACGTGGATCGAGTTGTTGTCTACTGTTGGATTTTCAGTTCCATTGAGGATGGTGATCCCATCCATAAAACTTTCGTTGCCGAAGGCATCGACAGCGGTAACGTCATAACCGACGCACCAACCATCGGAATTGGAATCGCTAAGCCCTGTAACGGCCGGGGAGGAAATTGGAACTGTGAAATCTTCTTCGGCAAGAGTCCAACTTGTGTGGCCCAGCCGCGTCAAGGTATAAATTGGATAATCGCGGTGCGTCAGGCGGATGAAATCGCCCCGGATTTGCTGAACCTGGAGCGATTCCAAATCCGCTGAGTCATACGGCGTTGTCACGGTATAGACTCGCGCCATCGTACCGGAAACGAAGAGATCGAGCGTGGATGAATTAAGTGCCTGTCCAGTCGGGAAGTAAAGCTGAAAGGTGTTCGCCGTGCGGTTCGTTACGACGAAGGTCTGCCCTTCAAGATCGATCATCCCGCCGATAGAATAGAGTTTTACCCATTCGCCATTCTGGTATCCGTGGGAATTTTTCGTAAGAACTGCGACCGAGGCTTTCGAAATCGAGGTAATGGATTGTCCGACTTCAAGAACGTAGGCTCCATCCTGGACAAACCGAAGGGCGAGATGGCTGAAGATCAAAAGATAGGTATCTTCAATGTCGGGCGAAAACTTGAAAGTGGAAAGTTTTACAGCCTTATCATCGTCCTTGATATAATCAACAAATTCTTGCCCCGGCCTCGTTGAAATTCCACCGCGATAGTCGACGAACCAATTCTCCGCCTCTTCGAGGGCGAGATCGTACTTTTCGAGGTCCGATCGACCGTGGAAATTCGGTGCGATTTCCCCTGCGACAAAGGCGAACTTAATTACGTCCTGGGTCAATTGATACCCAATCCACTACCAGTTAAGAGGGGACCGTATGGGTAGATGTAGCGACTCGTTCCGGCCGGTGAGCCGGTGACGCCTCGGGCGATAAGCCAGTCCGGCATTGATTCTTGAGGGAGATTGTCTTCGTTCGCCTGCGCGACACGCGCGGCCTCGATTTTCATGTTTGCGATCTGAAGATTGTCACCCGCCAAGCTGCGCTTTCCGGTTAATGGACGGGCGATTGCAGCGGCGAGGGCGATGGCGATAGCCTCGTAAACGTCGCTTCCCCAGAGGGCCGGATTTTCCTCTTTCCGAGTGTACAGAAAGAGCGCATCCTCCATTGTGGAATTTATCGCCCACGCGGAGTTTCGACTCGTGAGGGAAAATCGACTGTAATCGGACATATACCAGGGGTATAGCATGTCCGCAGGCGCGGAATAAATGAACTGCCAGTCTGGATCAGGATCAGTGTCGACCCAATCTTCGTCTTGATCGCGCTCAGCGATTAACGCGAGACGGGAAACTGTTCGAAGGCCGGACCAACGCGCCGCTTTCAGCACGTTGTCGCGGACGGTCTCGTAAAAAACGTCGCAGATTTCGCGCTCACGCGAATTTTCGGACAGGCCGGATACAAGAGTGTCGGCACCGACAGCGGACAATGCCTGGTTGTAAAGACCAAGTTTGTTGTATGCCATCGGTGCCGCCCCTCGTTACTTCTTCGTCTTAGGTTTAACGTCCAACGCTTCCGCGTCCGAGCGAGTCATCGACGACAGTGCCTGTGCAGCGGGAGGCGCCGGAGGCGTTGGCGGGTTTGCCGCCTCGTCGAGGATTTTCGCGTCATGGGGAAGCGGAACGCCCTTTGACGGATCGTCCAGCTTCTTCCATTCGTCCTTCGTCATCACCGGAACGCCGCCAACTTCGTTGGGAACTTCGGTCCCCTTTGGATTGGCATCGTAGTGGATAGCGTCGAGGACGAGGCCGCGCTTAAGGAGAACCTTCATATCAGCCCTCCTTAATTGATCGCGTCAGCGTATGCCTTAAACTTGGCGAAGTTCCAAGTTAGGAAGGCATTGATCTTCCCGGCGTTAAATGCAGCCGTAGCGGTTGTCTGGAGAATACCCAGATACCGTTCGTAGACTGCGCCTTCAGCCGGAAGGCGGGCTGCCATCACGGTGCTGCGCACCGTAAGGGAGGCGACGGCGATAGCCGCGGTCTGGATATGGACCGTGGCAGAGCCATCTGTTGCGATCGCTGCTTGCGCGTCACTCGCGAGAGTGAACTGGCCGGTAGCGGAACCCGTCGAGCCGCCTGCGGTATCCATCTGGATGACGCACCAAACAGGTTCGCCAGCACCGATGTCGCGTGCGACCTCGAGGTCGATCACATCTCCGAGGAGATATGTGCCTGCACCGCCCGTATTCAAGGCGGTAGCATCGCAAAACTCAAGTCGTTCGTCGAGGATCATGTCATTACTCCTTAGGTGATCCGAGCTTCATCGGCCGCCAACTGGTCGACGCGCTTGACCGGAATGCCATCGAACATGGTGACATGCTTGCCAGCCATATTCTCGACACTCAGTGTCGCATTGACCGTCTTGTTCGTTTGCTGCCTGCGAAGGAAGCTACGAATGTTGCGCGGGACGTAGAAGACAGGACGACCGGCGTTGAGGTTCGGGATGAGTTCGATCGCACGGACCATGAGGTCGGTAAGATCGGCACCCGTCGCCGCGTTTTTGGTCAGGTCGGACTTGTCGATGTTCGCGATGCGAACGACGTAGCGCCAGTCACGGACAACAAGGCCCATGTCCCAGCGATAGTGCGTCCGATACGCTTCCATACGACCGCCAGCACCATCGATTGACTCGACAGTGACTTGGCCTTTGTCAGTGACCTGGATTCCGGCCCGAGAGCCCTTCGGCACAATACCGTGAACAGTGTTCGGACCCCAGACAACGAGCCAAATCGAGCTGTTGTCTGTGGATGAACCCTGAGCATCGATGATGTTCTCGGCATTACCTGCGGACAGGGAATTAAACCGAGGACCGAAGCCGGTGAACTCTTCCGGTGCGGAAGCTTCATTTCCGGTGAAGAGAGTCTGAGCCATTTCCTGGTTCATGCCCTCGATATGTGCAGTGTCTTCCGACAAGCGGAACGCCGCCGTGTTGCCGTTGAGGTCGGCCAAGGCCTTATCAACTTCGGCATACGCTTCGAGCATACCACAAGAGTCGGTGATCTGAGCGGTCTGCCCTTTGGACGGCTGAACGCCGCCGTAGAGTTTGCGCCAGGTCGGGGTGGGAAGACCAGTGCGGATCGTCGTGCGATGGCCTGTCGGGAGGTTGCCCTCCACGAAAACCATGTCATCGAGGATTTCATTGGTCTGGTTCAGAATTTCCACCACAGCTGCCACCTTGCCGTCAGGATCGCTGATTTTGGCAAGGTCGAGAAGGGTGGGATGCGTGACGGCCAAGGTCGTCATTATGCAGCCTTTCCTTGATTAGGGAATAGAGTTTCCGCAGCGGACTTTGGAACCGAGGTAAGGCTCGGAATTGGCCGTGGCCCCGGTTCGGTGAGGTCTTTTGCGATCTTCGACAAGAACTTGAAGATCGCCGGATTGTTTCCGGCGCCCGTCAAGTCGAAAGCGGCCTTCACACCATCATCGCCGTACTTCGTCAAGAGTTGTCCGATTCCCGCCTGCGCGGTTGTGAACTTCTCCCCGACGAAATCTGGATCAGCTTTGACGGCCTTCTGCCACTCAGTCTGCAGGTCGTTCCATGCGCTCTCACCCTTCTCAGAGGCAGCCTTCATAGCGGCGGCTTGCAGATTCACGAGTTCGGCTGCCGCATCTCGCGGAATACCGAACTTGTTCACGAGATCGACGAAGCCCTTGGAGGTCGGCTCGTCGATCTTCATCCCATCAGGGAGTTTAAGTTCCTCAACCTTAAAGGGATTATCTTTGGAAACTTTGTTTTTGGCCTCGGTCTCTTTCGCCGCCTTTTGTTCGGGCGTCTCGGCCTCAGGCTTCGCCTTAGCAGCTTGCTCCGCCTCCCACGCGGTCTTCGCCGCGAGGTTTTCCGCCTCGGACTTTCCGGGGTCCGGCTTAAATTCAGACGCTGGACTCGGCGTCTGATCGGATGGAGGTTGACTCACCAGGCTCGGCGCTGGTGTGTTCGAGGCGGGCACGTTCGAGTCTGTCATCGTTCTTCTCCTTTTCACGCTCCTTCAGCATGTTAAAATAACCATCAGGAGCAACACTCATAAGGTGCGACAGCACCTGTTGACCTACATTCATCTGGCCGCAATTGAAAGCGGTGTTGAGGGCATTCGCTGTGTGAGGGTTCGCGTTGATGCCGGAAATTTCAAGTACCCACCATAAGTAGTCTCGGCCCTCGCGCGTGATGCACATAGCCTTGACAAACTCGTCCATACCGAACTGACGAGCTTCGGCACGACCTTTGAGTCGCTTGTTCCATTTCTTTTCGAGCGCTTCATTCATTTGCTATATCTCGTTCCGAGATGCGGGGCAAGGGCATGGCAAAGGACTATCCAAGTATTTGTTGCAAGGCGTTCGCACCGCCACCGACCTCGGTTGCGGAGAGGTTCTTTGCGGCCTCGGCGGCGCCCTGGGCGGCTTCCAGTCCACTCGCCATAGCGGCGCGTTGATCGTCCTGCTCGCCGAGCGAGGCGATGTCATCGCGAGAATTGATATTCTTCGCCTTGACGCCAATGTCGCGACCATAGTCGATGAGGAGTTCATCCCAGTTAGGGATGTTAAGCGCCTTCGGATAGATCGCGGAGACGTTGCCGATGATCTGAAGGAAACGTTCCGTTGGAATGACGCCGACTGCGCTTTGCGCGGCGGAAAGGATCGAGACGTACTGGATTTCGAGCTTCGCGTTCTGGATCGACCGGGGCGCAGGCGGCAAGAGACCGGCCCGATTCATGATCGAGAAGACTCGATTGATCGCCGGGTCGAGGGCTTCATTCTCGAAGCGTTCGAGGACCGGACCTAGAAGCACGAGTTTCTCTTCCCGCCTCGCGTCGATCTCGGTCGCGGATCGTACCGTATCGAGCTGCGAAATCATATTGAACAGGGGATTGTGGAAGATTTCGCGGATGCGAGTCTGGACATCCCGAATGTCCATCGTCAACTCGTTGATCGGGGGAGTGATCTGGTAAGCGGGCTTCCCGCCAACGTGACCGTTCGTCAGGCCGGAAATGAAAGTGATACCACCCGGCAGGGTTGCCACTGGATTATTTTTCAACGAAATATCATACATCATCGGCGGGCGGACCATGTAGTCGAGGCTCTGGCCCTTCCGAATCGTCTCCTGTTGGAGTTGCTTCACATCGCCAAGGGCGTCCATCGCCGGACTCGTTCCATATGAGTCGTTGCCGGTGACTTCCCAACGAGGGAAAAGACCAGGAAGCTCGTAATATCCGCGTCGGGATAGAACCTTGTTCGGGTCGTTTGCGCCGGTTTCCCAATAGGTTTCGCGGAATGGAAAGACCTTGCTGATCTGGCCCGGCCCCTCGAGGTTCGGCTCAATCATGTGAGCGATCTCGATGTTCATCAGGCGTTGTGCATTGTTCGCGTTCCACATCGTCTTGACGGTATCGGATACGTTCTCGATGCCGAACTCTTGAACGCACTGTTTTACAGTGTAGGTGAAGCGACGGGCGAAGGTGTCGACCTTCCCTTTCGAGTTCTGGGAAAGATAATATTCGCCGAGGCAACAGTTGCGGCAGACGAAGACATTTTGATAGTCCTCGTAGATGAGCATCGCGGCGGTGCCGAAGAACACGAGGTCTAGGTACATCACGGCGATTGCGTTGTAGAAGTTTGTCTCTGCCATCGCCAAGAGCATCCGGCGCTCAACTTCGTCGAGCCAGACCCGAGCGGAATAATCGAGGTCATCTTGGAAACCGGCGAGGCGAATCTTGAACCACGGACGACTCGGAGATGTGATGCCGTTCATCATGCCGGAGGCGAGCACTCGACCAGCGGTCGTCCCGGTCGGATCGACGATGTTCGGGTTCAGGCCGAGATATTGTCGGCGCTCGTTATTCGTCTGGAGCCAGAGGTATCGCTTCGGCATGAAATATGTAGCGATGTCGCGCCAGGCGGTCCACCAGTCGCCCCTATCATTGTATAAAACAGCTAGGGTGGACTTCAGTTGATCGAGGACTGAGTTTTCAAGCTGCACTCGGAGCCCCTCCGATAAGCGAACGCTTCGCTGTGTTCGCGCGGGTCAAGAGTCCGGCTGGGCTCGTTGACACAAAACTTGTAAAGTTATCCTTCGGTCGCCCGACCTCGAAGAGACTCGCGTCGGCGAGTGTCGGTGTCGGAGGCGGCATCTTCGGCTTCGGGATTTTGGGGCTAAGGGCGTTCATCGTAGCATCGCCTCCAGGCGCTCTGTGGTGTAGGGGGAATAATCGCGGGCAATGAGCGGAGCTTCACGCTCCTCTTCCCGCGTTCGCGGAGTTACATCGTAAGCAAACGTTAATGCCAGCGCGTCCGCACCGTTCGTTGACATAATGTTGCGCTGCTTCCGCATGTCCTTTTTGGACTCAAGGAGGATCGCCTCCTTTGCATCGAGGCCGAACATCGGGGCGGCGAGTTCCTCGGCCATGCCGCGCGGAATCCCTGGAATTTTGTCGACAATTGCCCCGTGCAAAAGCCAGTGGCGCATTGCGCCCCACATCTCGGCACGCTTGTTCGAGTACCGCGCGCCATCGTTGGGGTTATAATTGTCCGACTTCTTTGAGAAGTCAACTCCGACGACAGGAACACGAAGCTGTCGCAGGCGATCCACAACGCCGCCACCGACACCGCCCTCATCGACGAAGACGATCGACGCCTGGAGTTCGTTGAAACATTTTACAACGTGCGAGGCGAGTTCCATCGTGTCGATGCCGAAATAGAACCTTGGCATGTGGGTGCGAGCATCGCGGCCCTTACGCGGATAGATGCAGGAGGGATCGTCGCCGAACCGACCGACATCGACGCCGAGGATGACGGTATTGGAGTCGTAGACGATCTCGCGCTTTGTGGCCTCCATCGCGAGTTCGAACGAGATGAAGCTCGTCGCGTCGACGCGAGGGAAAACGCCTCGGACCTTAACGCGGAAGAAGTCAGAGTCCTCGCCGTAATCCTCGGCCCAGGCCTCGTGCTGCTTTTTGTTCGTGAAGCTGACGCTCCGCGCATCAACGGCTTTGCCGTGCCAGCGGTGCTCGAACTCACCGCCAGGAAAGCACTGACGAAATCGACCAATGGCGCGGGTAGGGTTGCCAAAGACAAGCCAAATGATTTCGGTCTTTGTGTCGGTGAGGGCGCCTTCGGCAACATCCCAGATAATATCGTGGACGCCGGATGCCTCGTCCATGACGAGAAGAATCCGCTTACCTTTGTTGTGAAGACCGGCGAAGGCCTCTGGATTTTTCTCATTCCAGGGAACCATGTCGATCTTCCACTTCATCTGATCGTCGGTCTCGCGGGACTTGATCGTCAGGCGGGTGGCAGTGAACTCGAACAGTTCCTTCGCGATAAAGCGGTTGAACCAACGGGAAAGCTCGGACCAGGTCTTCGTCTTTAATTGCGTTTCAGTATTGGCGGTGATGACACCTTTGGTGTCTTCGAAGGTTGAGATGGCCCAAAGAATAACCCAAGCGACGAGAGCGGACTTTCCGATTCCGTGACCGGAGCACCGGGCGATACGAACGGCTTCATCGACGGTGCGGAGACCGACGGCCAACTCTTCAAGAACTTCTCGTTGCCAGTCCTCGGGGCCTTTGTCATGTTCGAGTTCGCTTCCGGGTTCGCCCCAGGGGAATGCCCACATGACAAAACCAAGAGGGTCTTTAGAAAAAGTGGCGAGTTCTTCAAGGAGTTCGACGTTCATTCATCGACCTCGACATCGGTGATGTCCGCGGACTTTCGACTTTCGACTTCAGGCCCCTCAAGAAGGCGCTCGGCATCGAGGAGTGTCACGCGCTCACGCGCCGCCCGGAGGCGCGAACTCGCGTCGACAGTGACGTTGACATTGGTGTTCTGGGAAGGACCGAAGCCGGTGCGATCGAGGCCGAGCTTCGCAATCTCCATCAACTGGCCGGGGGAGAACTCATCCGGTTCGGTCTCCAGTCGATCGTGGAGAATGTCAATGGCGTCGACTGAAACGGTCGCCAGGCGTTTGTGGACATCGACGAACTCCTCGTCCTTTTTCACGCGATAAAAAGAGACGAGTTCTTTGAAAGTTGGATCGCCCTTGAGGATCGAGATATAAGTTCGATCGTAGCCGGTGGCCGCGGCGGCCTCGTAGTCGCTCGAGCCTGCAGCGATATAACGCGCCAGCGCGTGGTGACGCATCGTCATTCGGCGCGTTAGAGGAATTGGCTTTTGTTGGCCGCGGACCTCACCGAGCTTAGCGAGGTCCGTTGGCCCAAGCGCCCTCGTCCCGGAAAGCGGGCCATCTCCTATATCGATGTCGTCGGCGATAGTGAGGGCGATTGGTTTCATTAGAAGAAGAGCGCAACGGACGTGACCGTTGTTCCTGTATCAAGAATTTGCTTGCAACACAATGGATGGATGATGCCTGCGGCGAGCTTAGGGATGACGAACGAGTTCGTATCGTCCTCAAGAACAACCGCAACCGGACCCTCGGTATCGATTAAAATTCCACGACAGGGAGGATTGATGACCGCGGAATCACTCGGAGTGAAGAGGCGGCCTTTGGTCGCGGGGACTACTTTTGCAACGCTGCTCATTTGAGGGTCCTTATGTTATGTCGTAAGACTCAAGGGCGAAAGTTGATGCACCGGACTCAAGAACGACGCCGTGGCCGGCGAAGCTGGCGCCGCCGAAGGTGAAACCCATCAGGACGACATTCGCGAGGGCTTGGTCCCAAAACACGCCAGCCTGAACTCCGGTCTTCCCATAAACGCTGCCCCACTGGGCGGGATCGAGAGGAACAGTCACATTGAAGCTCTGATTGGCAAGGACTTGAACCGCGCCGTTGCCCCACCAACGATAGAACTCATACTTGCCAACGCTGCCCGAATAGTCATCACCGGCGCGCTGGAAATAAAGCCGGGTCTTGCAGGGTTTGCCTTCTTGCTCAGGATGATAGGGGGCGAAAACGGCGTTGCCCTCGATACGGAATTTCCAGTGGATGGCGGTCTTACCGGTAAGCTTAATTCCAGAGCGAACGCAATAGCCGACGAGGCCGGGTTTCTTGGGGAATTTCCAGGCCCAGATCGAGTTCGGCGCGGTGATAACTTGTCCACTGCCTGGCGTCATGTGGCGCCAGGTTGGATTATTGCCAGGTGTCTTAGCCATCACAAAAACCTCCGATTGAGTTCTTCCCAGGGAAGTTCGTTCGCGCCATCGCCGACAAGAAAGACAGTCACCTGGCCGAAGGTACGAGCGGGGAGAGTCTTAGCAAGGGTGTCGAGTTCGGCGCGCTTTCCGAGGGAAAAGCTGTTGTTGACGGTGCCGCCACTATTCAAGATGCCGTTCTTGATCTGGGCGAGGGTGTTGGCCTTGGTCGTCAAAACGGCGTAAAAGTTGGTGTCCATGACCGCGGGAGTCTTGATAGACCCATCGGCGTTCAGGACGGCTGCGGTTAGTGTTCGGGAGATCGGGTCTTTGAAACCGGACTCGGCGAGGATCGATGAATCCCAGAGGAATGTCTCGGGCGTGTCGATTTCATCATGCGCATCGACCTTGACGATCTCAACAAGGGCGAGCTTCTCCGCGTCAGTCGGCTCTTTCGAGAATGACGCTTGCTTCGCTTTGGCGAGCCAGACATCGGCGACATTCCGTTTCGTCTCGGCGAAATATTCGAGGACGCCTTTGGCGACCAATCCCTGGATGGCGATCGTGCGGGAGGGGGCGCGGATTCCGATTGAGATCGTCATGCTGCTGCTGCCAGTGTTGCGAGTTCGGTGTTGGTTGCGCGGCGGGGGTAGTAGCGACCGTGCTTTAACCAACCTCCGAAAGGAGCGGCGGTATAGGTTATGTTCCCAAAAACAAGGCGTGTTGGTGATGGAATTGTTCCCGATGCGTCAGTAACAGCGGCGCCACCATCATAGGAACCCGCAAAATCATTTAGGCTCCACGCTCCCGCCATTCCCTTCCAAGCGTTAATTGCAGACGTACCCAAATCAGCTAAAACCTGCGAAACGCCCCCATCTGTAACAACTAAATATGGTTCGGTTGCGTAGGTTAAGCCAATCAATTCGTTGCCAACACCTTCGTCCAGCGCAAACACATACCGTGGGGTTGCACCGTTTATAGTGGCGAGTGCATAAGACCTAATCACTAAGGTTCCTGCTGTCGCACTTAAGGGCATCGCTGAAGTAAGCATGAACGGTAAGTCTTGCGCCCTCGTAACCGTCGCGGAAGTCGTCGGGATGTAGGACGTGGCGAAGGCTCCGGCTTCTGCCTGATAACCCCAAGTGTAGATACCTGAGGCACTATCGCCTGCGTAAGAAAGGGTGTTGTCGGCCGAAGCTGGGGCGGCATAAAGACCGGCACTCGTGCTGGATGTCGTGATTACAATCGTAATACGCCACCAGCCATTGCCAACACTCTGTGTGACAACCGATGTCGGGCTTCCAATGACGGTTCCAAGAGCCCCTGTTGACAGGTTTATGTAGTAGCCGTGATCGACGGTGCTGTTAACTGCTGCGTAGCACCAAGTCCGCTCACCAGCCTTCGCATAGAATGAAAATGCGTGGACTGTCGTATTTGCAACGGTAAAATTCTGTTGTGCAAAATGTGAATTAGTTGAGCCGTCCTCAACGATCTTATCGGCTGTCGTCGTACCATCCGGGGCTGCAATAGCATTCGCAGAGATCGAGCATCGGGTTTTCGTCCAAGAAGCGTTGTCGAGTTCCCGGCTACGCAAACAAAGGTTCGTCCTCGCCTCCTCAACGAGATACCCCGGCCCTCCGGTCAGGCGGCTGTCGTAGTCGAGGCGGAGGCCGTAGTAAGTATCAGAGGTCGTGGGCTTGTAGGTCGAGGGCGAAGAAGCGCGCTCTGCCTGTGCCCCCCAAGCATAGAGGCCGTCCGTGGCATTTGCCCCGGCGAACGTGACACCAGAAAAAGCGGTGAGAAGCGTTATTCGACAGCTTGAAATTCCAACCTCACCGCCAACCCAGCAGCGATACCAGCCATTACCAACATCGGTGATGCTGTAGTCTGTCGCGTTGGTGATCCCGGTTACGGCGCTGGTCGTTCCGGCAACAAGGTCAAACCCTCTGCCTCTCCCGACGCCCAAAATGCGCAAGGCAACTTTCGTAATCTCTCCAGCCTTCAAATAGACGGAGAAGCCGCCGGATTGATCTATGGTCCCGGCTGGAGCCTGAGCGACATAATGCTCGGCGCTGTTTGTTGTGACCATCAACTTATCGGCGGTGAGCGTGCCGTCTGGAGCGGCTACAGCATCAGCGGTCACCCCCATCTCTACAGTGGCCCAGGGTGATGTGCCAAACGCTGCCGAGCGAACCAAACGGTTCTCCGGCCCCCATCCGAGCAATCCATTCGACAGATACCGCATCGCCGCACTTGTCCGGATGCTCCCGAGTTTCGTCGAAAGCGCACCGGAATAGTTGTTCGCGGGCGTTGTGGTGTCTTTGATCTCCATCGAACTGTCGGAGGCGGAGAAGGTGAGGTATTGGGTTTCTGTGCCGGCGAGAAGAAGGGCGTCGTTAGCGTAGCCGGAGACAAGAGCCTGGAGGGCTGAATTGTTCTTGCGGGTGGGGAAGTAGGCGGCTTCAAAGAGCCAGCCATTTATAGAACGCGCACTATCGCTAGAGCGGTTGCCGAATACCAAAGTTGTAGTGGTCGGCATCGTGCAGACGTTATCCATCTGCACCGTCTCTCCGGCTTGTGCAACGGCACAATCGTTGAGCTTATAACCCGCAGCGGATTTCGTTTGAACACGATCAGCAATAGATGCCGTACTTATAAGTCCGGTTGACCCTAATTGAGCTGTTCCCCCATCAGACAGCAAGAAGCTCGACAGCGGTGTTACTGGGCGGCGATTGATTGCCATGAATTCATTGGCTGTTCCATCGTCCAGAGAAAGAGCATAAGCGTTAACCGTTGTCCCTGTACCCTCAGCAGCGAACTTCGCATAAAGCGTCCCCTCGGTCTGATTGAGCGGAAAGAGCGTTCCTGCCAGCGTTACGAGGTCAGCAGCGCGGGTGACGGTAGCGGTGGTCGTGGGGATGTAAGAGGAGGCGAAGGAGGCGCTTTGTTCAACCTGTGCGCCCCAAGCGTAAAATGTCTCAGTGCCAGCAGCAGCAAACGAAAGAGACGTACCTACACTTCCGCCATTAGCGAAGGCCACCTGGATAACGCCGGTTGTGCGGCCACCATCGAGATCGAATGTAACTGCGCACCGATACCATCCACCCCCGCAATTGACTATTTCTGATGAAACCGGGGCGGCATAGTTTGGGAAACCCGTATGGTTTCCGACGATTACTCCACTTTGAAGATCAAAAAGAACAGCGTAGTTTTTTGCTGTAGCATCACCCCCAGCTACTGAGACGTAACGGTGTGTTCCCTTCTTAAGGAAGATGCTCGATGTGCAAACCACTCCATCCGAAACCGTCGGAGTTTGATAAAAGATGTGATTGGCAGTCGTGGCTGATGCTGTAATTAAATCGGCAGTCAAGGCAAGATCGGAAGAGCGTCGTGTAGGGAAAGAGTGTCTTCGCCTGTGTAGATC
>ERZ650311.523-NODE-523-length-23770-cov-6.522538_pt1 | contig 23770 bp, 15 predicted proteins | sample MGYA00376247_ERZ650311 | MGnify/ENA primary metagenome ERZ650311 (study PRJEB26733, sample SAMN07839324) | wastewater metagenome | biome: small river; feature: stream; material: water | place: USA: North Carolina | collected 2016-07-28 ...
CAGGAGCTTGGGCAAAAGCGTTACTAATCCACATACAAAACCTCCATTAATTACCAATTAAAAACTGCTGAATTTTTGACCCATAAAGCCGAGGCCGTAACCCGCAATTCTAAACTGTAAGGGGCTTTGGAGGTGATTTGCAGTGGGTTTAGCTCCCTGTAGGGCTATTAGTCCTGTCCTGGCTCTACACCGCGCTGGCGATTGCTATGAAATTCCTCGCGATAAGCGCTAAATCGGTCTTTGCCAAGAGCTTCACGGACCTCAGTCATAAGCTGGAGGTAGTAAGACAGGTTATGAATCGTATTGAGCTGAGACCCTAGGATCTCATTAGCCTTTTGGAGGTGATTTAAGTAGGATCTGGTGAAGTTTTGGCAGGTATAGCAGGCGCAGGTAGGATCAACCGGACGGTCATCATCCTTGTAGCTGGAGTTGCGTAGCTTGAGATCACCAAATCGAGTAAAAAGCCAGCCATTTCGAGCATTACGGGTTGGCATCACGCAATCAAACATATCGATGCCTAAACTAACGCCCAAAATAAGATCTTCAGGTGTGCCAACTCCCATTAGGTAGTGAGGCATATGTTCTGGGAGTTTTGGTGCTGTGAAATTCAAAATCCGCTCAAACTCCGGTTTTGGCTCCCCTACAGAAAGTCCACCTATTGCAATGCCATCAAAACCTTGCTGACTCACTGCGTCTAGTGAAAACTCTCGCAGATTCTCAAACATACCGCCTTGGACAATGCCAAACAGACCGTTGCCGGTATTAAGTTCGCGAAAACGTTTGAGGGATCGATCACCCCAGCGAAGTGACATTTCTAATGAAGTACGTGCAGTCTTTTCAGAAGTGGGTTGACCTTTGATTTCGTAAGGTGTGCATTCATCAAATTGCATAGCGATATCACTATTGAGTACCGCCTGAATTTCCATGGACACTTCGGGCGACATAAATAATTTGTCGCCATTAATCGGCGATGCAAAGGTCACACCTTCTTCGGAGATTTTGCGTAAGGCACCCAAGCTAAATACTTGAAAGCCACCTGAGTCTGTGAGGATAGGCTTATCCCAACCCATGAAGCGATGTAGCCCGCCATGTTTTTGAATCACATCCAAGCCTGGTCGCAGCCACAAATGAAAAGTATTTCCTAAAATAATTTGTGCCTTGGCCTCATTTAAATCACGTGGCGTCATGGCCTTGACGGTGCCATAAGTTCCTACTGGCATAAAGATGGGTGTTTGCACGCTGCCGTGCGGAAGATCAAGCTGACCAAGGCGGGCGGGGCTTTGTGAGTCGCGCGCTAGGATGTTGAAGTGAACGGGTTTGGTCATGGCTTTACATTCTCGAGTCGGCAAAGAAACATCGCATCTCCATAGCTAAAGAAACGATACTTCTGATGAATAGCATGTTGATAAGCGGCACGAATGTTTTCCATTCCTGCAAAAGCACTTACTAGCATTAATAAGGTAGATTTTGGCAGATGAAAGTTGGTCAGCAAACAATCTACTGTTTTAAATTGATAGCCTGGGGTAATAAAAAGATTAGTCTCACCACGCTTTTGCCCATTGCTTGCGTAGCTTTCGAGCGCGCGCATACTGGTAGTCCCTACTGCAATTACCCTTTTGCCAGCCTGCTTGGTAGCTGCTATTGCCTCTAGAGTTTCTTGAGGTATCGAATACCACTCGTAGTGCATCTTATGTTTTGAGAGATCTTCTTCACGAACTGGCGTAAATGTGCCGGCACCTACATGCAGTGTGACTGCAGCTTGATTTACGCCTAAATCTTTTAGCTTTTGCAAAATTGCTTCATCAAAATGCAAGCCTGCCGTTGGTGCTGCTACTGCCCCTGGGTTTTTTGCAACGACGGTTTGATAACGCTGCGCATCTTCGCCATCAGGTTGATGCTCAATATAAGGGGGCAAAGGTAGTTCGCCAAATCGCTCTAATAAAGAAAAAATATTCTCCGGAAAGCGAACCTCATAAAAACGTCCGTCATAGCCAATCATCTCAACAGGAAATGTTTCACCTGATTGATTATGAATATGCACGATGCTGCCAGTCTTAGGAACCTTAGAGGCTCTAATTTGCACCCATGCCTGTTTTTCGCCGCTGATCCGCTCGATTAACAATTCGACAATGCCGCCAGTCTCTTTTTTGCCATGCAGGCGCGCCGGAATCACTTTGGTGTCATTAAAGACTAATAAGTCCCCGGGCTGAAGAAGGTTAAGAATGTCCTTAAACTGTCTATCTAGTAATTGGACGTGATTTCCCCCATCAGCCTTAACCTCTAAAAGGCGGCTATCGGTCCTGTTCGCCAAAGGATGTTGGGCGATTAGTTCGGGCGGGAGTTCGTAATTGAAGTCGGAAAGTTGCATAGCATTACCATCAGGTATTAGATTTTAACGATGACTACTAAACAAGCGCCAAGCACACTCCAAAAGATGGGTTTAGACAGCCCTATGGCCCTTGCTTTGCACTTGCCGTCCCGTTATGAGGATGAGACAGAGCTACTCACTATTGAGAAGGCCCTTCATCAGGGGCGATTTGCTTCTGCCCAAACCCAAGGTATCGTTATTCGCAATCAGGTCTTATTTCGGCCCAGAAGGCAGATGGTCGTCACTATTGAGGATGAGACCGAGACTTTAAACCTCCGCTTTCTGAATTTCTATCCTAGCCAACAAAAGCAGATGGCGGTCGGGGCCCATATTCGAGTCCGTGGCGATATCCGCGAAGGTTTTCAGGGTCCGGAAATGGTTCACCCCACGGTACGAGCTGTAGCTCCGGATGCACCTTTGCCAGCCAGCCTGACTCCAGTCTATCCAGCTAGTGTTGGTGTGTCACAAGCGATTATTCGTAAAGCGGTGACGCAGGCCTTGCGTGATCCGAGCTTGCAAGACAGCTTGGCAGAATTTCTTCCAAGTCAACTGATGGCAGAGTTATTGCCCAGTAATGATTGGCCAAATTTGCAAGCAGCGATCACCTACTTACACCAACCGCCTGCCGATGCAAATACCCAATCATTACTGGAGCGTACTCACCCAGCATGGCGTCGTGTTCAGTTTGAAGAGTTGCTAGCTCAACAAATCTCTTTAAAGAGGGCTCATGCAATTCGTCGTGAACGACACGCACCTAGTTTTACAAAAGATCTACAAAACAAAAAGAAAGAGCAAAGTCTTGAAGAAGGCTTACTGAAAGTTTTACCCTTTAGGTTAACCAGCGCACAAGAGCGTGTTTGGTCAGAAATCAGCAATGATCTCTCCAAATCCTTTCCAATGAACCGACTTCTGCAAGGAGATGTTGGTAGTGGTAAGACAGTGGTCGCAGCTTTGGCGGCTGCGCGCGTGATGGATCATGGGTATCAAGCCGCCATCATGGCACCCACGGAGATCTTGGCTGAGCAGCACTATTTCAAAATGAAGGAATGGTTTGAGCCTTTAGGGGTTCAGATCGCTTGGTTATCAGGAAGCTTAAAGGCCAAAGATAAAAGGCTGTCTCAAGAAATGATTGAGAGTGGGCAAGCGCAATTAATCGTTGGTACTCATGCGCTCATTCAGGAGAGTGTGAGCTTTGCTAAATTGGGTTTAGCAGTGATTGATGAGCAACATCGTTTTGGTGTGAGGCAGCGTTTAGAGATTCAGCAGCGGGTTGGATCAGAATTGTTTTACTGCCATCAACTGATGATGTCGGCAACACCAATTCCACGCACTTTAGCGATGACTTACTATGCGGACTTAGATGTTTCGGTGATTGATGAGTTACCTCCTGGCAGAAAACCTATTGCTACCAAAGTAGTCAAGGCTAGTCGACGTGATGAGGTTATCAGCGGTTTACAAAGTTGGTTATCTAAAGGTTTGCAAGCCTATTGGGTTTGTCCTCTAATTGAGGAATCTGAAGTACTGCAATTACAAACGGCAGAAGAGAGTTTTGAGCAACTCACTCAAGCGTTGCCCGACTTTAAAGTTGGTTTAGTGCATGGTCGCTTAAAGGCAGAAGAAAAAGCCGCAGTCATGGCTGCTTTCAAGGCAAATGAGATTCAGCTTTTAGTAGCCACTACAGTAATTGAGGTTGGGGTCGATGTACCTAATGCTGCGCTGATGGTTATCGAGCATGCTGAGCGTTTTGGTTATGCCCAGATTCATCAGCTTCGTGGGCGAGTTGGTAGGGGTTCTGCAGATTCGGTCTGCATTTTGATGTATGCCGAACCTTTGTCAATGGCTGCTAAGGAGCGTCTACAGACTTTGCGTGAGACTTCAGATGGATTTGTGATCGCTGAGCGCGACCTGTCGCTCCGTGGCCCCGGTGAATTGCTGGGTGCTAAGCAATCAGGCGATGCCATGCTGCGCTTTGTGGATTTACAGCGCGATGCCTGGTTGATTGAATTGGCTCAGAAAGCGGCTGATCGTTTACTTGCAGAGCATGCTGATCTAGTAGAGCGTCATTTAGAGCGTTGGCTTGGATCCCGTGCAGAATTTCTAAAAGCTTGATAATTGAGTTATGAATGTAAAGGAGCACCTTATTGCTTATGGACAACTGATTCGCTTAGATAAGCCGATTGGTACGCTCTTATTGCTATGGCCAACGCTGTGGGCGCTATGGCTGGCAAGTAGTGGTACACCTGATTTAACTATTCTGACGATTTTTGTTGTCGGCACTTTTTTGATGCGAAGTGCTGGTTGCGCTATCAACGATTATGCTGATCGTGACTTTGATCGTCATGTTAAGAGAACTCAAGGTCGTCCCGTTACCAGTGGAAAAATTTCTAGCAAAGAAGCGGTTGCGGTGGCTGGCACCTTAGCTCTTCTTGCTTTTTTACTCATTCAGCCCTTGAATCTATTTACTAAACAGCTGTCGGTACTGGCGCTGCTAGTGGCTTTTATCTATCCCTTCACAAAGCGTTTTTTTGCTATGCCGCAAGCTATCTTGGGCATAGCATTCGGTTTTGGTATACCAATGGCATATGCAGCTGTTTTGGATTTCATCCCCTTGGAAGCCTGGTTCTTATTTATTGGGAATATCTTTTGGGCGATTGCTTATGACACTGCTTATGCCATGGTGGATCGCGACGATGACTTACGCCTAGGTCTGAGAACCTCAGCCATTACTTTTGGCCAGTTTGATGTCGCTGCAATAGCAATCAGTTATGGAATGCTGTTTTTGAGTCAGCTCTGGGTAGCGCAGTTAGCTAACTTAAGTAACTATTTTTTATTAGGCTGGTTTCCTGCGTTTGCATGCGCAATCTATCATGTGAAGTTAGTGTCGACGCGCAATCGAGACAATTGCTTTAAAGCATTCCGCCATAACAACTGGCTAGGAGGATTTTTATTTCTCGGAATTGTGTTGGGCTTGAAGCTAAATTAGTTTTGCTAGACGAGTTTTTTAGCTCTGACCTAATTCATCGCCCATTGCTTTGCCGCGTTGACTAGCTGCATCAATCGCTTTTTCTAAAATCTCATGCCAGCCTTGCTGCTTCATCACATCCAGAGCTGCTGCAGTAGTACCGCCCTTTGAGGTGACTCTCTCACGTAAAACGCCAGCATGTTCGTCAGAGTTATGAGCTAGCTGCGTAGCACCTTCAAGAGTGGCGTAAGCCAACTTCCGTGCTGTCTGCGCATCCAGACCCAGCTTCTCGCCAGCAGACTGCATTGCCTCTAAGAATGCAAAGACATAAGCGGGACCGCTTCCAGAAATAGCGGTCACAGCATCCATGAGTTTTTCTTCAGATACCCAGACAGCCTGACCTACTGCATTACAAATCGTTTCGGCTAGAGTGCGGTCAGACTGATCCACTGCAGCATCTGCAAATAAGCCCGTAATACCTTTGCCAATTAAAGCTGGAGTATTTGGCATGGCGCGTACGCAGCGGGTGTGATCCAACCACCGACTCATATCTTTGAGACGAATTCCTGCGGCGATACTGAGAATCAAAGGGCCGGGTGCGCTGGCATGCTTTAACTTAGCAGCCAAGCCTTTGGCGACAACATTGAAGTCTTGCGGTTTAATCGCCATGACTACAACATTATTTTTAGAAAAATCAAAAGCGATTTGCTCTAGTGCACCAATGCTTTGTACGCCATAATCTGCGTGTAACTTTAAGGCAGTTGTCGCATTAGCTTCTACAACTGAAATTTGATTCGGTTCAAAGCCACTCGCTAGTAAACCGCTAATCAGGGCGCGTCCCATATTGCCACCACCAACAAAGGTGATATGGGTATTGCTATTGTTTTGTACAGTTTTGTTTGTGCTCATTTGCTTATCTTATCGCGCTTCCCAAAAATGGCTGTACCAATCCTAACCATCGTACTGCCTTCAGCGATTGCAGCCTCTAGATCATCAGACATACCCATTGAAAGGGTGTCAAAGAACTGGTACCCCAATTCAGTCGAGTGGGAGGTTTGGATTTTTCTAAAGCAGTCCTGCACGACTGCAAAAGCCGCACGTTGCAAGGCAGGATCTGGATTGGGGGCGGGAATGGCCATCAAGCCACGGAGGACCAAGTTTGGTAATGAGGCAATAGCATTGCAAAGCCCCTCTACCTCCGTAAGTGACACACCACTTTTGCTCTCTTCCTCACTCACATTGATTTGCACACAAACTTGTAGGGGTGCTAAATCAGGAAACTCTCCGCGTTGAGCAGATAGGCGCTCGGCAATCTTAAGTCGGTCAACGCTATGTACCCAATCAAAATGCTGCGCTACTTCTCTTGTCTTATTGCTTTGCAGAGGGCCAATGAAATGCCAAACTAACCAAGGACGTAATTTGGCAAGCTTTTCGATCTTTTCTACTGCCTCTTGCACATAGTTCTCGCCAAACGCCGATTGCCCAGCGTGCATCGCCTCTTCAACGGCCGATGCCGGAAAGGTTTTGCTAACTGCAAGGAGTTCAATTTCCTCAGGCTCACGCTTTGCCGCTAAGGCGGCAAGCTCAATGCGCTCTCTGACCTGCATCAGGTTTACAACAATCGAATTCATGAGGCTTTAGAGGATTTACTGAGCAATTGGTCTACGATTTCAATCCAATGTACAACTGGAGTGTCATCTTGTTGAAGATGCGTGATGCAGCCAATATTTCCAGAGACGATCACTTCGGATCCAGATTCTTCACATGCAGCATTGAGGTGATTTAACTTATTTTTACGAAGTTGCTCAGATAGCTCTGGTTGAGTAACCGAATAGGTGCCTGCAGAGCCACAGCAGAGATGGCTATCTGTGCATAAACGCACGCCAATACCAATGCTGGAAAGCAGACTCTCTACTTTGCCGCGAATTTGTTGACCATGTTGTAGGGTGCAGGGCGGGTGATACACCACGCCTGGCTTTGGATCTGTTCCGATGAGCTGAATGAGTTCATTTTGTAGTGAGGGCAAAATCTCAGAAATATCTTTGGTTAGTTCTGAAATTTTCTTCGCTTTAGCGGCGTATACAGCATCATTTGCAAAAAGATGGCCATAGTCTTTGACCATAACGCCACAACCAGAGGCTGTCATCACAATAGCTTCAATACCGTTCTCAACCAAAGGCCACCAAGCATCGATGTTTTGTTTAGCGTTCTCTAAGCCACCAGCTTGATCATTGAGGTGATAGCGTAAGGCTCCGCAGCAAGTGGCGCTGGGAGCGCTAATGAGTTGAATTTTTAAGGCGTTCAGTACGCGTGCGGTTGCTGAATTGATATTGGGCAACATGCCGGGTTGAACACAACCTTCAAGCAGTACCATTTTGCGTTGGTGAGTTGCAGTAGGTCTTGCATAAGCGTCGGTTGAGCTGGCCAAGGCTTTGTTAATAGTCTGCGGTATCTTGCGTTGAATGCCGCTTGGCATCAATGGGCGTACCAAACGGCCTAAAGCCATTGCTGAATTAAACAACGCGGGTTTAGTTAAGCCTTCTTTTAATGCCCAACGAGTGAGGCGCTGAGCAATTGGACGTTCAGGTGTATTTTCTTCTGCCCACTTACGCCCAATATCAATCAGATTGCCGTATTGCACACCACTTGGGCAAGTGCTCTCACAATTGCGGCAGGTTAGGCAGCGATCTAAGTGAAGGCGGGTCTTTTCGGTAGGTGCTTGTCCCTCAGCAATTTGCTTGATCAGGTAGATACGTCCACGTGGACCATCCAACTCATCTCCTAGTAATTGATAAGTAGGGCAGGTGGCGGTACAAAAGCCACAGTGAACACATTTACCCAGAATGCGGGCTGCCTCGATACCTTCCGGTGTGTTGGCAAATTGAGGGGCGAGTTGAGTTTGCATAGAAAGACTTATGGAAGACGATTAGTAGCGAATACACCTGCGGGATCAAAAGCAGATCGCAAGCGTTCTTGCACAGCCTCAAGGGCTTTTGAATGTGCTTGCTCTGATAACAAAGTAAAGCGCTGGTAAGAGGGATCGACATTTGCACCTTGTCTAAAGCGGGTCGCATGTCCTCCGTGAGAGTTTGCTAAAGCTTTAATTGCTTTAAATGTCGCTTCATCGCCGGATGCTCTAACCCAGCGCTGTTGACCATGCCACTCCAAAATTATTTCATCAGCAGCGCCAGGAATCGAAATTGGTCCACAAGCAGCTGGCAGTGCTAAACGATAGAGTGTTTGATCTGCGCCAAGTTGGTTAAATGTGTTGAGTTTTTGCTCGCGCAAATCATTCCAAAAATGTTCTGCAGCTTCGCTGTTGAGTTCGGATGCATTTACTAAAGAGCTCATGAGTGGAATAGCGGCTTTGACAGCAGCAGCTGCACCAGCAAGGCGTAATGTAAGTTCGCCATCGCCACCTTTGCTTGAGCCAATCCAGCAGCTGGCAGAGAGCGGCAGTGGCTGACCGGCCCATTCGTTGAGGATTTTGAGAGCCTTCTCTTGAGAGATTTGGCAACGTAAGGTTACTGTTGCTGCAGGCTTAGGTAATACCTTGACTGAAGCCTCTAACAAAAGTGCTAGCGTTCCCAAAGACCCGGGAATTAAGCGAGAGACATCGTAGCCCGCTACGTTTTTCATTACCTTGCCGCCAAAAGACAGATCTTGTCCTTTGCCATCCAGAATGCGAGCACCTAAAACGAAGTCTCGGAAGTTGCCAACCGTGATGCGACCGGGACCAGCTAGGCCGGCAGCAATGGCGCCACCAAAAGTGGCGTGCTCACCAAAGTGTGGCGGCTCAAATGCCAATACCTGATTTTTTTCTTTCAGAGCCGCTTCAATTTCTTTTAATGGCGTGCCAGCACAAGCGGTAATAACCAGTTCTTCTGGTTGATATTCCAAGATGCCTGCATAAGTACGCGTATCAAGCTTGTCGTGACTATTGTGATTACCGTACCAAGCTTTCGTACCCCCACCCTCAATGGATAGACGTGTTTTGTTCTTAGCTGCATTCAGAATTTGCTCACGAAATGCATTAATTTGTGAAGTGGAGTGACTCATTAGAAGCGCTCCAATTCTGGGTGAGGCAATTGACCTCCGCTAATACGCATGCGGCCATATTCTGCACAGCGATTTAGAGTTGGAATAGCTTTATCAGGATTGAGCAACTTCTCCGGATCAAAAGCACTTTTCACGCCCCAAAAAGACTCGCGCTCACCTTCACCAAACTGAACGCACATGGAATTAATTTTCTCGATACCAACACCATGCTCGCCAGTGATAGTGCCACCTAGTTCTACGCAGGCTTCCAAAATTTCAGTACCAAATTCTTCTGCACGATGCCACTCGTCTTGATCGGCACCATTGAACAAAATGAGCGGGTGCATATTGCCATCACCTGCATGAAATACATTTAAGCAACCAAGGCCGTACTTCTTCTCCATGCCCTGAATGCGCTTCAATAAGGTTGCAATATGACGGCGAGGAATAGTGCCATCCATACAGTAATAATCAGCCGCTAAACGTCCAGCAGCAGGGAACGCGTTCTTACGTCCGCTCCAAAACTTGAGGCGCTCTGCCTCATCTTTAGAGATCTGAATACCAGTAGCGCCAGCTTGCTCTAAAACTTTAGTCATGCGCTCGATTTCTTCGGCAACCTCTTCTGGAGTGCCATCAGACTCGCAAAGTAGGATAGCTTCAGCTTCTAGGTCATAGCCAGCATGAACAAACTCTTCTACAGCGCGAGTAGTGGCTTTATCCATCATCTCTAGACCTGCAGGAATAATGCCGGCAGCAATAATGGCTGCTACTGCGTTGCCACCTTTTTCGATGTCATCAAAACTTGCCATGATGACGCGCGCTAACTTTGGTTTCGCTACTAACTTGACTGTCACTTCAGTAACTACGGCAAGCATGCCTTCGCTACCCATCATGATTGCCAGTAGGTCAAGGCCTGGCGCATCCGGAGCTAGACCGCCAAACTCTACTACTTCACCATTCATTAAAATTGCGCGCACACGCAGAACATTATGTAAAGTCAGACCATACTTAAGGCAGTGCACACCACCAGAGTTTTCATTGACGTTGCCACCAATCGAACAAGCAATCTGCGATGAGGGGTCGGGTGCATAGTACAAACCAAGATGAGCAACTGCTTCTGAGATGGCAAGATTGCGCACGCCTGGCTGAACTACTGCGGTACGAGTAAATGGATCAATGCTGATGATTTTCTTGAGCTTTGCGAGCGACAAAACCAATCCTTGTGATAGCGGCATTGCACCACCAGAAAGACCTGTTCCTGATCCGCGCGGCACCACCGGAATTTCCATTGCATAGCAAATCTTTAAAATCTGAGCGACTTGTTCTTCTGTCTCAGGTAAAGCCACTGCTAAAGGCATTCTTCTATAAGCCGCCAAACCATCGCATTCATAGGGAATCGTGTCTTCCGGCTCCCATAAAAGGGCATGTTCCGGCAGGATAGGGCGTAATGCCTTTACCAATTTGGACTGTAGGGCGCTAATAGCGGCTAAATCAGGGGGCGGGGTCACCATATTCATAAGAATCATTTTAGCCATTTACCTATAATTAAGCTTATGGGAAATCGACTATCAAAAATTGCCACTAGAACCGGTGATGCGGGCATGACAGGTCTAGGCGATGGGAGCCGCGTAGAGAAGGATCACCTGCGAATCTGTGCAATGGGCGATATTGACGAGTTGAACTCAGAAATCGGTGTTTTGATGACTGAAGACATCCCTGCGGCCATTGCCCCTGAATTGCACGCCCTTTTTCTCCAGGTGCAACACGATTTATTTGATCTGGGTGGCGAGCTCTGCATCCCTAACTACAAGTTGCTCAATCCAGAGCACGTGGCACAACTCGATGTTTGGCTTGAAAAATATAACAAGCAACTCCCCCCTTTGACGGAGTTCATTTTGCCGGGTGGTACTCGTGCAGCAGCACAAGCACATGTCTGCCGAACGGTATGCCGTAGAGCTGAGCGTTCAATTGTGCGCCTTGGATGGGAGGAGCCCTTATACGATTCACCCCGACAATACGTTAATCGTTTGTCTGACTTGCTGTTTGTGCTTGCACGCATTCTGAATCGCGCAGCAGGTGGTTCCGATGTGCTTTGGAAGCACGAAAAAAAAGAGACTAAATAAATTAGTCTCTTTTAGTTAGCTTACTCAAAGCTCCGATTTAAAAAGCCTGCATTACTTTTTCTTGCTTCTGCGATTCTTAACAGCAGTAGCAAGACGCTCCAATACTTTCACTGAATCATCCCAGTTAATACAAGCATCAGTAATACTGCGGCCATATTCCAGCTTGCTTGGATCATCTTTGCCCGGTGTAAATTTCTGAGCGCCGTCATTGAGATGACTTTCAACCATCACACCAAAAATCTGATGTGAGCCAGATTCAATTTGCTGGGCCACATCATCTGCCACAACAATTTGACGCTCATGTTTCTTGCTGGAATTAGCGTGCGACAAGTCAACCATCAAACCGGCTGGAAGCTTTGCTGCTGCTAGCTCAGAGCAGGCAGCTTGCACAAATTTTGCTTCATAGTTTGGCTCTTTACCGCCACGTAAAATTACATGGCAATCTTTATTGCCTTTGGTTTCCACAACAGAAACTTGACCATTTTTGTGAACTGACAAGAAGTGGTGTGGACGGCCTGCCGCTTGAATCGCATCGGTTGCAATTTTGATATTGCCGTCGGTGCCATTCTTAAATCCGATTGGTGCAGATAAACCAGAGGCGAGTTCGCGGTGAACTTGGCTTTCCGTAGTGCGTGCACCAATCGCTCCCCAAGAGATGAGATCGGCAATGTACTGCGGAGAGATGACATCAAGGAATTCGCTACCAGCTGGCATACCAAGACGATTAATTTCCATCAATACTTGGCGAGCAAGGCGAAGACCCTCTTCGATGCGATAGCTTTCATCTAAATATGGATCGTTGATTAAACCTTTCCAACCAACTGTAGTGCGTGGCTTTTCAAAATACACGCGCATCACAATTTCTAACTCGCCAGCAAAACGCTTACGTTCCGCCAAGAGGCGTTGACAGTATTCCAAAGCTGCGCGAGGATCATGTATGGAGCAAGGTCCGATGATGACAAGTAAGCGGTCATCTTTGCCATGAATAATGTCGCGGATCTTCTTGCGAGTTTTGCTGATTAACGCTTCAGTTGGCGTTCCAGAAATCGGAAAGAAGCGGATTAAATGCTCTGGTGGTGGCAGAACAGAAATATTGTCGATGCGTTGATCGTCAGTATCCGAAGTCTTGTCGACGGCGGAGTACCAATTAGCGGGATTCGTATTTTGTTGGCTCATCCAGCTATTTTAAGCCGTAATTAGTCGATATTAGGCGGTGCCACCCACAGTCAGGCTATCAATCCTGAGGGTAGGCTGCCCCACTCCTACCGGGACGCTTTGCCCCTCTTTGCCGCAAACCCCGACCCCGCCATCTAATTTCAGGTCATTTCCGATCATGGAAACCTGTTTTAGGGACTCTGGCCCGCTTCCAATAATGGTGGCGCCTTTAACTGGATATTGGATTTTGCCGTTCTCCACCCAATAGGCCTCTGATGCAGAGAAAACAAATTTTCCGCTGGTGATGTCGACTTGGCCCCCGCCAAAATTGACTGCATATAGGCCGCGCTTAATGCTCTCCACAATCTCCTGAGGATCATCTTTTCCTGCCAGCATATAGGTATTAGTCATACGTGGCATTGGTAGGGACGCAAAGCTTTCGCGACGACCGTTGCCAGTCAGCGGCATATTCATTAAACGAGCATTCAAAGTGTCTTGGATATAGCCTTTCAAAATGCCATCTTCAATTAAGGTAGTGCATTGTGTAGGCGTACCCTCATCGTCTATGTTTAAGGAGCCTCTGCGTCCCGACAAGGTGCCATCATCTACAACAGTGACGCCCTTTGCGGCAACGCGTTGACCGATGCGGCCAGCAAAAGCTGAAGACCCTTTGCGGTTAAAGTCGCCTTCGAGACCATGGCCCACAGCCTCATGCAAAAGAACGCCAGGCCAACCTGGCCCCATGACAACCGTCATTGGACCCGCAGGAGCCGGGCGAGATTCTAGATTTACGAGTGCACCATCAACCGCTTCATCGACATAGCGATGAATAGTTTCTTCATCAAAGTAGAGATAGTCGTGACGTGCGCCACCACCAGATGATCCTGATTCGCGGCGACCATTTTGCTCGGCGATAACGTGTACTGAGACACGTACAAGCGGGCGAACATCGGCTGCTAATAAACCATCTGCACGAACCACCAAAACTACATCAAACTCACCGGCTAGGCTTGCCATGACTTGAATGATGCGTGGATCGCGTGCTTTGGCGCGACGTTCAATGCCTTCTAATAGCGCAATCTTGTCTTTAGGCTGCAAAGAGTCTAGGGGGTTGATATCTGAGTAAAGCTTATTGGAAATGGGATTAAATAATTTACTTGCAACAGCTTGTTTACCGCCCTTGGGGCCAATTACTCGGGTGGCTTTCGCTGCTTTATTTAATGCCTCTAGATTAATTTCGTCAGAGTAAGCAAACGCGGTCTTATCGCCATAGATCGCACGCACGCCAACGCCTTGGTCGATATTAAAACTACCCGACTTAACAATGCCTTCTTCAAGGCTCCAGCTTTCGCTGCGGGTATGTTGAAAGTAGAGGTCTGCATCATCAAGGCGATGGGTGAATAAATTGCCAAAAGTGTGATGAAGATCTTGTTCGGATAGCCCAGTAGGCTCTAACAAAATAGATTTGGCTAACTTAATTAAGTCTGCTTGCTTTTTGGCTTTAGTCCAATTGGCAGGAAATAGTGCTTCTGGTGCATTCATGTGATTCTGCAAATCTTTCTTTAAAGCTTGCGATGCGCAAGTGCTGGTAACTTAGAGCGTACCTCGTTTAATTTATCTTTGCACAAGACGCCAGAAATAAAGCCCTCACCCTCAGGTAGATTGGCCAAAACCTCACCCCAAGGATCGACCAACATGCTGTTACCCCAGGTGCGGCGTTGATTTTGATGCTTCCCGCCTTGGGCGGAAGCCAATACATAGCATTGGTTTTCAATAGCGCGGGCGCGCAATAAGATCTCCCAATGATCCTTGCCAGTTGTATAGGTAAATGCTGCAGGAATGATGTGGCAGTCAACTAGACCAAGCGCGCGATAGAGCTCCGGAAAGCGCAGGTCGTAACAAATACTCAAACCAAATGTCCAATCATTTCCATCAACCGAAATCTTGAGAAGACCCGGTTCATTGCCTGCCTCAATGGTTTCCGATTCTTGATAGCGCTCAGTTGCAGTTTGAAAACCAAATAAATGAATTTTGTCGTAACGAGATACTAGCTGGCCTGCTGGATCAAAAACAAGGGTGGTGTTGAGTACCTTGTTGTGATCTTTGGCCTCCAACGGAATGGTACCCGCCACTAGGTGCAGCTTGTTCTCCTTGGCCATCTGGGAGAGCTGCTCTTGTATGGGGCCATTGCCAAATTTTTCTCGAGCAAGGACTTTGTCAGTATCTTTTAGCCCCATGAGGCAAAAATATTCTGGCAAGACTGCTAATTGCGCACCGTCTGCAGCGGCCGCGGCGATTAGCCTACTCGCCGTAGAGAGGTTTTCCTGTAAGTCAGGAGTAGATACCATCTGAACGGATGCAATCTTGAGTGTTGCGTTATTTGCTGAAGTGCTCATGCCGAATTGGTCATTATTGGTTAAGAGTTGTTTTGGGAGAGCCAGCGCCACTAGGATTGCTCTGTGACCCTGAGCTATTCATGCTTGGCTTAGCTTGCTCTTTCAGCAAATCTTTACTGCGAATCGTATCTAGAGTTTTGGAGTCAATTGGCTGACCCTTTTGATCTAAAGGGATCACCTCAGGATTATCCCAAGAACCCTGTACCAAATAGTCAGACTGAAGATTGCGGTTAATTTGACTGGTAATCAGATATTGCCCAACTAATGCTCCAAGTCCAACAATAGGATTAATGGCAAAGGCGGCTAGAGATCCGGCAGTAGCATCGATCGTTGGAAAAATCGTAATGCGAAGATCTTGAGTCTGTTTTGGAATATTAATTTGCCCGTTCATCGCAACACGTGCTTGATCTAAACCCATAGTGAATTGTTTGGTTTGTGCAACACCAGCATTGATGTCAAAAGAAGCATCAATGGAGTTAAATGGAGTGCCCTTTGTCACGATGTTGCCAAGACTGCCCTTAAGATCAAGTGTGGCGAATCTAAATAAGCTTTGTAAGCTCAGAACATCCAGTAATTTAGCGCCGCTAGTATTGACTTCTAGTAAACGACCTTTTTCGAGATTCAAGGAGGCCTTGCCCGCAAGCGTTTCATATTTTGGATCAAAAGGAGATCCATCCCATTCAACGGCGCCACTTAAATTGCCCTGGCCACCTTCAATAGATTTTTGACTGGTCCAGTGGCCAATGATTTGCCCTGCGTCTTTAATGTCTAGGGCGATAATGAGGTTGGTATGTGCGGGTATGTTTTGCGATGCCCCAACCCAGCGTCCAGTCAGGGAAGACGTTCCTTGTGGATTATTAAATTGAATGGAATCAATATTGAGAGTGTTTCCAGTAGTTTTGGTTTGAATTTTTGCTTGACCAAGCTGTGCTTTTTTCCAATCAAGATCATCAATCACTAAATCGATACTTGGTAGAGAGCTAGGCCCCATTGGACTTTTACTCACCTGAGTTTTTCTAGTTGCTGGAGTTAGAGCGGCAGGAGGGGCTAAAGCCTCTGGAATTTTTAGTCGCACTAAACGACCGCTAAGAAGTCCATTGGTTTGAGGCTGGGTTGCTGGTTGATATTGGAGATTGCCAGCGATTTGAGGCGATCCTCTTAAGCGCAGTTGCCAAACAGCATTTTTATTGTTTGCTACAAAATTAAGGTCTTGCCACATGCGGTCAAACAACGTGAGTTGCTTTACCTGTGCCGTCACCTGAATATTATTCGCACCATTGGTATTTGAGTTAGGTGCAGAGCTCTTTTGTGTTTGCTGGCTCAAAAATTCCAACCAATTGTCTAGGTTCAGTTCATTGCTTGCTAGATTCAGTTGAAAGCCTTGTTGCGGAGGAATGGCAGGTGTTCCAACGCCAACCGCATGACGGAGTGTGTTGTCGCTCGCTAGCTCTCCCTGGATGTAGTAGCCGTCCCCAAGCTTCCCATCCCAAGCAAAGCGACTGGTATTCGATTTGTCTTTGGTGAAAGTCTTCAGGCTTAGTTGCCCAGATAATGGCGCGCCCATTTGCTTCTTAACGGGTAACGGCGCGGCGCTTGCCCAGTCGCGCATATCAATCTTTAGACTGGTTTCGCTATTGCCTTTATTGAAATTGATAGTGCCTTCGTATTTAGCTTTACCACTCATCGCTTGCAAGATTGGGAAGGCTTCAATTGAGGGATTATTAGCGAAGTAATTCTTAATAAAGCCAGCAGATATATCGCCTATGATGTTATAGCTCTGACCTTTTTGGTTTGGTGTCGAGCTAGAAATCTTGATTGCACCACCAAGGAAATCGGCGGTGATATCTTCGAATTCTGGATTAATCTCCGTAATGCGAATCTTTCCTTTGAGGTTTTCAAGGGGAGGCAAATCAGCCCACTGGACTTTATTACCGGGGAAATTTAATTGAATATCAGTACTGGTATCCCCGTTACCTGAGAGAGGAATTTTTAAACCGAGATTTAAGTTTGTGGGTCCCGATACCTTTAGATTTTGCTCAAGGGCACTCTGTTTTTTGCCGACTGGTGAGGCAAACAGGTAGTCAAGAAGTTGAGGGGCATCACCTTGAGCTTCGCCATTGACGGTTAGTAAGAGTTGCTTTGCGCTAACGTTCGGAATTTCTGCGTGAAATTTGCTAAGAGCAACTTCCTTGTAGCTAGCCTTATTAATATCTACGGTGAAGTTGGCGTTGCGCATACTGATGACACCGTCAACTTTATTGAAAGCAGGCCAGATGCCTTGTGCAGTAGCCAAGCCTGGAACAGGGCTAAATGTGACTCCAGTAACTGGTAGCCTAAGTATGAATTCTCCAGATCCTTCTCTCGAGAAGGGTACATCGTTAGGGTTACCTTTGATATGTAGACTGCCTTGTTGGATAGTTCCGGCATCAAAGGCTTTGCTCAAATACGTCTTCGCATCATTACTCATGCCAACAGGTAGGTATCGATGGACAGTTTTTAAGTTAGCGCGTGCAAAATCCATATCCAGAGTCATGAAGTCAGGTTTTTTGGCTTCACCAATCACATAATTTAGATTGAGCGTTGTTGATATCTCGGGATTGCTAAGCACTAATTGCTTTGCATTGATTGCCCAATTTCCTTTTTGCTTTGACCAAGAAATTTGTCCGCTGGCTTGATCGAGTTTGATTTTTGGATCAACGAGTAAGTCGTGAACTTCAATCTCTAAATCATTTGATTTGATGGAGAAGCTGCCTTTATTCTGATCGGCCGTTAGAAATCCTGAAAGCTTGGATACCGAAGGTATTGATTTATTCATTCCAACAAAACTTAGATCAATTAGTTTTCCGCTAACGGTAAAGTCCAGCCTATTTGATTTGAACCATCCGCCCGGTATTTTGAGGGCCGATAGCGGCGATTTACTTTCTGACCAATTGATATCTAGATCTTGCAGTTCGCCATCTGCTTTTGAGGCCTTAATCCACTGGTGGACTTTTTTGGAAAGAGGTAAATTCAGGGCAAATAAAGCGATATCTTCTACTGAAATTTTTGGTGAAGAAAATCCAAATTCCTTAATTTCTCCATCCCCAGCTGGAGGTCTCCAACGGAAAGTCATTGGGCTTAAGGTTTCTAAGGGCGCCGATTTTGGGCTCTCCATATCGCGCCAAGCAAATGTCTTAGTTGTAATGGATATCAATCCGCTATCAGTTTCCTGAGATAGGTTTGTCTCCAATCTTCCAAGAGCAATTGCATCTTCATCCTTGGATAGCTGAATAGTTAGGTTATCGGCTGCAAGATAAATATCTCCACCATCAGGCTTGCCATTATCAATTTTTAATTTTCCATTGGAACTCAGAATTCCCTCAAGCGTATTAAGCGGAAGGGGAAAGTCATTGCTTAATTGACTAAGCTGGAGTTCATTTAAATTCCAGGAGATGGTGCCAATCCAGTCACGCCAATTACCAGCTTGGCCGCCGATATGATGTACCAAGTCAACGCCTAGTGTGAGCGGCCCTTTTGTCCATGGGGTGATAACGCTCAGTGAGCCTTGGTGTCCGCGAATGCCATTACTTAAAGAAAGACTTTGTATATCAATCGAGGTGATTGCTTTTTTCTTAAGTTGATCATCCCAAAAGAGTTTCGCACCACTAATACGAATTTCATTTTGAGAAAAGAGCCAATTTTCTGCCGAGTAGTCGTTTGACTTTCCATCAATTGAGATGCCGGCAAAGCTAACAATGCCTTTACTATTTCGCTGCGCATAAATTTCTGCATTCTCAATATTGAGCTCATGAAAAAATGGCGCGAGATGATAAAAAGAGGACCAGCTTAGTTGACCATGAATTTTCTGAATCAGTAATAGTGGTTTTGCTTTATCTGGACCGTTGAAGCGTAAGCCTTCAATTTCAAAATTTGGCCGAATGCCTGTCCACGAAACTTCCAAGGAGTCCATAGAAACTTGAGCCCCAATTCGAGCGCTTATGAGTCTTTCGACTGAAGCTTTAGACTTTTCAATTTGTGGCCAGAGAATAAAGCGCACACCCACATGACCAAGCACAAAAGTGGCAGCAATAACTCCAGTCAAAACGAGTGCACGTTTACGCCATGCCCCACCCAAACCTAGAGGATGTTTAGCAAGCACGCTCTTGAGGCGAGGCGGGATGATCTTTTGCAGCATGACCGCTATTATCCGTCAGCCTTAGCCTGATCGCCAAGCTTCTGGCCTGGGTCCTTGGGTCGGATTAAGATGGGGGGATGGATGATTTTTCCCGACAAATCGATTTTTTACAACAACATTCGACTTATGCTCGGCGTTGGCTAATTGCTCGCCCTGAGTGGCTTGATTGGCTGCGCATTCAGGGGCAGAAAAAAGTTGATATTGAGGGCATTAGGACTCTGCTAAAGGACTGTGGCGTCCAATGTCAGGCAGATAGCCAAGATGAAGCCCTATGGATGGCTAATCTGCGTTTGGCAAGACAACGCTTGATGCTATGGGTAGCCTTCCGAGATTTAAACGGTATGGCTAATTTGCGAGAAGTTACGCATGCACTTAGCCATTTTGCTGAATTAGCTATTTCTGCCTCAATTGCTTTTATTCGCGATGATCTCAAACATCGTTTTGGATTGCCTTGGAGTAATTCAACCCAATCAGAAATGCCATTGATGGTTGTTGGCATGGGTAAGTTAGGTGGCCTAGAGTTAAATCTTTCCTCGGATATTGACCTCATCTTTTTATATGAGCATGAAGGCGAAACAGTTGGGGGTCCTAAGAGCCTTTCAAATCACGAGTGGTTTACGCGTATGGGTAAGCACTTAATCAAACTACTTTCTGAACATGATGCCAATGGTTTTGTATTTCGAGTAGATATGCGCCTTCGTCCCAATGGGGATTCTGGGCCTTTGGTGTGTAGTCTCGATATGTTGGAAGAGTACCTGTTAGTGCAGGGTAGGGAGTGGGAGCGCTACGCCTGGATTAAGGGTAGGTTAATTGCCCCTCTACCGGACTCACCGAACTTTGCGCATTGCCAAAAGGAGCTTGAGCAACTCATTCGCCCCTTTGTTTATCGCCGGCATTTGGATTACGGTGTGATTGCTTCCATTCGGGATTTACATGCGCAGATTCAGGTGGAGGCAGATAAGAGATCCTCGGGTAATCAGGGCCGTTCACGTGATATTAAGTTGGGTCGAGGCGGCATTCGAGAGATTGAGTTTCTAGCGCAAATGTTTCAGCTCATGCGAGGTGGTACTGATCCCCGTTTTAGAGTGCGCCCGACTCTCGAGGTTTTGGAGCTCATCAAACAATGCGGGATTCTGCCTGCAGATAATGTGGAGTCCTTGCAGGCGGCTTATATTTTTCTGAGGCGCTTGGAGCATCGCATACAAGTATGGGATGACCAACAAACACATTACCTGCCTGATGATAGCGATGCACGTTCACGTTTAGCGCTGTCGATGCAAGATGAGCAGGTTCAGGCAAATATCTTTATGGCTGAGTTGGATCGTCATCAAAATAATGTTGCACAGTTATTTGAGAAAGCATTTTTATTAGACGACAGTGCCCGTCTTGAGATCGTACCTTTAGCTCAGGACTGGGCGCCAGATCAAAGAGCTTTCCCAAACTCCTATATTCGTTGGCAGGCATGGATCGATAGCCCAAAACAAAAGCTGCTGCCCGAAAAAAGCCGTTTAATTTTCGATAACTTGATGTGCAAGGCAGCAGAGCATTTGCAAAAGGATCACTCAATATCTGCTCATGCTGATCAGACGCTGCTACGGTTCTTTGATTTGTTGGAGGCCATTGCAAGACGCAGCGCCTACTTATCTATTTTGGCCGAGTATCCCAGGGCGCTATCTAACGTACTGGCTTTACTCAATGCCTCTCAGTGGGGGGCTCAATATCTGACGCGTCACCCTCATTTATTGGATCACTTACTCAATGCCCAATCAGAGAGAGCTTTGATTGAGGATCCAGAAAAATATTGGACGGAGGTACGCGCCACTCTCAATATGCGCCTTGATGATGTCATGGCTGATGGCGACGGGTCCGAGCAGGCGATGGATATCTTGCGGGTCACACACCACAATGAAACCTTTATTACGCTTTTAACGGACTTGGGCATTGGAGTGCAGCAAGCGCTTCCGGTAGAGCGGGTGAGTGATCACCTATCCGCACTTGCAGATTTAATTTTGCAAGTTACTTTTGAGCGCGTGTGGCCAGGTGTTGCTAAAAAGTTTGGTCTTTCGGAACAAATTTATCCACCATTTGCCATTATTGCCTATGGAAAATTGGGCGGTAAAGAATTGGGCTATGCCTCTGACTTGGATATCGTATTTTTATACCAGGCTGATGAGTCTGATTATGCGGCACAAGAGATTTACGCTTTACTAGCAAAGCGCATGATTAACTGGCTCACGGCGTTTACTTCAACAGGTAGTTTGTTTGAAATCGATACTCGCCTTCGTCCAAATGGCTCTGCGGGATTCTTAGTCACTAATGCTGATGCCTTTAAAAAATACCAATTGCGTGAAGGGGATAATGCTGCTTGGGTTTGGGAGCATCAAGCCCTAACTCGCGCTCGCTTTTCAGCGGGAAATTCAAACGTAGGTGAGTTTTTTGATTCTGTTCGCTTAGACGTTTTAAGACAAAAGCGAGACATTGATCATCTGCGAAATGAGATTTTAGAGATGCGTCGCAAAGTGCACGCTGGACATCCCAATACAAACATCGAGTTTGACTTGAAGCATGATGCTGGCGGTATGGTTGATATCGAATTTATGGTGCAGTTTTTAGTGCTAGCGTATGCCCACAAGTATCCACAACTAATTGGTAATTTGGGCAATATTGCTTTGTTACAGATTGCTGGTGATGTCGACTTAATTTCCAAAGAAGCGGCAAAAGCAGTTGGAGATGCTTATCGCCTCTTACGAGCCCGTCAGCACCGCTTGCGTTTGGATGGTGCAGAAAAAACCCGTATTCATTTGGAGCATGAGCCTGAGCTTAGGGCTGCAAGAGATGCCGTCCAAGCACTTTGGTTGGAGATCTTTAAGGCGCCCTCTGATCTTAGCTAACTTTAGTTTTGCTCTAGCAATTCACGTGCATGACGACGTGTGGTGTCAGTGATCGTCGCACCACCAAGCATACGCGCCACTTCTTCGACTCGTTCAGCTCTGCCTAAAATTTGCACTTGTGAGACAGTCTTCTCGCCAGTTTGTGATTTGCTAACCTTCAGGTGATGGTTACCTTGCGCTGCTACTTGGGGCAAGTGCGTTACGCACAAAATTTGGTGTGATTGACCCAATTGATGTAAAAGTTTGCCAACGGTTTCAGCAACTGCGCCACCAATACCTGCGTCGACTTCATCAAATATGAGTGTTGGTGTAAATGAGGCCTTGCTAGTGATCACGCTGATTGCCAAGCTGATCCTTGCAAGCTCACCACCGGAAGCTACTTTTGCAAGTGAACGCGGAGTGCTACCAGCGTGACCAGCAACTAAAAACTCTATTTGCTCAAGGCCGTGAGAACCACCTTCGCTCAGGGGCGTTAAGGCAATCTCAAGGCGACCGCCAGCCATGGATAAATCTTGCATGGCATCTGTTACTAGTTTTCCGAGATCGGATGCGGCTTTGCCACGTTTTTGAGAAAGCTGTTTGCCAAGCTTTAAATAAGTTGCCTCTTCCAGTTTGACCTGTTCACGCAATGCTTCAATATTCTGGGATGCAGTGAGTGCATCCAGTCGCTCATGAGTGGTTTGTAGCAATGCTGGTAGCTCATCTACTTCAGTGCGATATTTTTTGGACGCACTATGCAACGCTTGCATGCGTTCTTCCACTTGAGCAAGTCTTGCAGGATCTAAATCGATCTTTTGTAAGTAACGGTTGAGTCCATGAATGGCTTCATCAAGCTGAATACTCGCCGACTCTAAAGCTTGATTAATATCGCCGAGCGCAGGATCATGTTCTGCAAGAGAGCTGACTGTCGAACAAACTTTAGAAAGAGATGATTCAAGAGAATTATCGGCATCACTCAAAATCTCAATCGCTTCCTGGCAGCCGCCAATCAGCTTTGCGCCATTTGCTAGGCGCGCATGCTCGCTTTGAATGCCGGCCCATTCACCCTCTTGCGGAGAGAGTTCAGTCAATTCTTCTAGTTGCCACTCAAGACGTTCGCGCTCACGCTCAAAATCTTGCCCAGCATTTTCTGCTTGCTCAAGCCGACGGCGTGAGTCAGATAATATTTTGAATGCCTGCGTAACTTCAGTCGCGAGTGGTAATAAACCTGCATGACGATCGAGTAGCTCACGCTGAGCACCACCCTTCAATAGAAGTTGGTGTGCGTGTTGGCCATGAATATCGACTAATTGATCGCCTAGATTATTTAATTGGGTAAGTGTGGCCGCACTCCCATTGATGAAGGCGCGACTTCTGCCATTTGAATCAATGATGCGTTTTAGGATGAGGGTGAGACCTTGGTCTTCTATTGAGAAGCCTTCTTGATCTAACCAAGCGTTGATTGATTGTTGTAATTTTCCATTTAAGGAAAAAATGGCAGAAATTTCAGATTTTTGTTTGCCTTCTCGAATTTGGCTAGGATCTGCTCTTTCACCAAGAACTAGTGATAGTGCATCTAATAGGATGGACTTACCTGCGCCGGTTTCACCAGTTAAGACTGTGAAGCCATGGTCTAAATCTAAATCAAGTTCGTCAACAATGACGAAGTCACGAATATTTAGGC
>ERZ650311.524-NODE-524-length-23742-cov-36.779879_pt1 | contig 23742 bp, 28 predicted proteins | sample MGYA00376247_ERZ650311 | MGnify/ENA primary metagenome ERZ650311 (study PRJEB26733, sample SAMN07839324) | wastewater metagenome | biome: small river; feature: stream; material: water | place: USA: North Carolina | collected 2016-07-28 ...
GGGGCGTAGGGTCAAGGACTGTCTCCTGGGCGCGGACCGTCTGGCGACGGCCCTATAGAGGGCGGCGAAGGGTCGAAAGGGATGCTGGGAGCAGTCCCCCTGGCCTGCTGGTCCATGCGTTCGGCGTGGCGCTGGCTCATGGCCTGCACGATGGGCCACAGGCAGGCGATGAAGCCGCCTACCGCGGTCAGCAGCGGGCCAATGCCGCCGCCCATGTCGGGGACGTTCTGGCCCGTCTGAGCGGCGCGCTCGTAAGCGTCGGCAATGGCTGTCCCGACGCGGAAGAGGAAGAACGCAAAGCCGATGACGCCCAGCAGCGCGCAAACGGCGCCGGCCCATAGGATCATCGGGCGCGGCGCGCGGTGCATCCAGCCTTCCGGGCGTGTCATTGCGGCCAGCCCGCTTCCGGGTCGAAGGCTTCGATCTCTTCGCGGGTCGCTGACATGAGGCCCGCCACCTTGTTGTCGCGGTGCTTTTCAATCTTGCGGCGCGTGCGCTCGATCTCTTCCAACGCGTCCAGTTCGTCACGCTTTGCCGCGTTGTCGGGCCAGCGGCCCTCACTGACGCCCATGGTGAAGTTGCGAAGCTCCGAGAGCTGGGCGTAGTCGATCGGCTCTGGGAGGCGACGCAGGGCCGCTTGCATGACCATGCCGATTGCGGCTGTGCGGCGCTGATCGAGATTGTCGCCGAAGATGAACGCCGCGCCGCCGAACTCTTCCGGGTGCTCTTCGGCTAGCTCTTGTCCGAGTTCTGGGGCTGGTTCGGAGAAGTCGGCGTCGATAGCTTGGTCACCAGATCCTGAAAGCTTGGGCCAAAGATCACTGGGCGCTCCGGCGCCCTGGGCTGACTCAGCAGCCAACGGCGTCTCTGCACCAAAAAACTGTTCGCCAGTCTCGTCTGCGCCAGCATCTTGCGTGTGTGCTTCATCCCCGGAATCCTCCGCTAGTTCTCCCGGCTCGTCCAGCACAATGCGCGGCGGCGCCAGCACCGTTTCTGTGGCCTTGCGCTTGAAGCGATATTTCCGCCCCTCGGCCGCGACGAGGTTGCGCGCGATCGTCTCCGCATCCTGCGGCGGGTCAGTCATGTGCGTGTGCGACGAATGCACCGCCCCGTTTGGCGCAATGCCGCCCAGCCAGTACCCGCCACTCGACTCGGCGCAGAACAGCCCAGCGCGCGGCGGCGCCGGCATGGGGCGCCAGCCAGCTTCAGCGAAGATCGCCGAAACCGCCGCTACCGTATCTTCGGCCATTAGACCGGCTCCACTTCCGACAAAAGCTGCTCGTATTGCGCGCGCGCCTGGTCGCGCTCGGTTGTAAGCGCCGCATTCTGCGCGGTGGCCGTTTCCAGCGCCGCCTCCAGTTCCTGAACGCGCACGGTCTTTTCGCCCGCCGCCGTAGCGGCTGCGTCGCGCTGTACGAGCAGCGCGGCATCCCAAGACGAAAACACATCCGTCAGCGTCGTGTCGCGCCAAATCTCGCGTGTGGAGCCGTCGTCAAAGAACTGCACTACGCGCACGCGCACCGCCACCGGCGCTGGCGGATTGCCGGCATAGTCGAATGCGCCGCCGCGCAACTCTTCGTGTGTAACTGTGGTCATGCTTGAACCCTCGTTGCTGTAATCTTGCCGCCCACGATGTTGAGCGCACCGCCGCTGAAGCCCGCCTGCGCCACGACGTAGATCGTTGCCGCCGAAGCCAGGGCAAAGCGCGCGCGATCCACGCGGACCGGGTAAACGCCAAGCCAGCCGGTCGTGGAGAAGATTTCCAAATGCTGGCGATCGATCTGCGAACTAAAGGCGCCGGCGCTGCTCGAAAGCGAGCAGATGCCGTAACCCATATACGTGCTGGACACGCCCTGGAATTGGACGACGCCAGAGATTTCCCATTCGCCCGCCTCAAGAGCGAGCGAGACAACCGTGACCGCGTTGTCGCTTGTGATGCTGGAGATCGTCGCGCCAAGCGAAGCCGAGCCGTAGCTCTGCGGCGGCTTGTCCATCTTGCCGGACCACGTGACCTTAGACGGATCAGCGACGATCAGGCTCTTAGCCCCGCCTGTGTTCGAGGTCGTGGCGCGGACGGTGTGCTGGCCTGCGGTTGCGGCGATCTCAACGGGGTTCTGGAAGCCGTTAAGCTGCACGGTCACGTCAGACATCACGCCAGAGCGCACAATGACGCCGTGGCGCGTGACGCCGCCGTCAACAGGCGCATCGGCGCCCGCCGTGATGTTGAGCGTCTCTAGACGCGCATTGGGGCAGTCCACGTCGGCGGCGTAGTACGTGCCGGGCGTTGTCGTGCGGGCGATGGCATCGCTGGAAAGCTGAATGTCGTAGCTCTTGACGTTCGCGCCGCGGATGCGGACGCCAGAGCCCTTCAGTTCTTGCACATGGCCTTTGATCACAAGCCCGGTGCAGTCGCTCGGATTGTCGATGTCCACAAACGGTTCGCACGCGGCGCTCTCATACGCCTTTCGGTGCTGATAACAGCCGCCGCCCAGCGTGATCGTAGTCGCCACCACGGCGCCGCCCGGCTCGCATCGGATGAGCTGCTGGCAGGCGTCGGCCATGACGCCGAGCGCCGTGAGGTTCGTCAGCTTCGCGCCCGCTTCCACGAGGAAGATTTGCTTGAGCCCATAGAACACAGCCGGCGAGATCACTGGGCCGTCCACGGAATGCGAGCCGTCGCCTTTGATGCGGAACGCGACGCTGTTAGCCGTTACCCAATCACGCCAGCCCGCATCGAACGGGGCGCCCGCGTAGCCCATCATGGGATCTCCGAAGAGGTCCCAACCGAACTGCGAGCCCGCAAGGTTCAGCCAGTCCGGCATGTGGTTCAGCGTGAAGTAATCCTTCAGCGCGCAGATGCGCGAGTTCGTAAAGGCGTTCTGGCCTGACTTCTCATAGGTCGCGTTGCCGCCCAGCTTGGCCAGCGCATAGGCGTTGATGACGGCGCAGCGGTCCATGTGGCCGCCGCTGACATTGGTGTCGCTGGCGATCGGTTGCAGCAGCGGTTCATAGACATCCGGCGCGCCCGCCTTCGGCATTTGCAGCGGGTAGTAAAATCCAAGCCGCTCCAGGCCCCAGTTCTCGCCAAGCAGGAACGGCTTCACCGCCGTGTCCCGCACCTCGATCACGGCGCCCTTGGTGGCGTACGGGTAAAGCGCGCCTGCGTTGCCGTGTTCTCCGGCAAGCTCGAAATTCTCCAGCGTCACGGATGAGCGCACCGGAATCCAGCCGGTCGGCAGCGTGACGCCGCTTGCGCCTTCCTTACGCGCTTCATTGAGATACGGCGCACAATCGCCGCCGCCCGCGCCGTACTCGCGCCGGCCAATGGCGTTTCGTGATGTGCGGTCGGTGATGTAGTCCCAAAGATGCGCGCGATCTGGCGTCATGGTGCTCCTTAATATCGTGACCATGTGTAAGGTCCCAGTGTCGTGTTGCTGGATTTATCCAGTAGCGACGCGTTGCCGCTTTGGCCGACCGTCAGGCCAGTCGTCTGCATGGCGATCGTATCGCCGTTGGCAAACGTCACCTCGTCGTTGGTCACCACGGTAGTGAACGCACCGCCGTTTTTGGAATACTGCGTCGTCCCACTGCCACCGACGGTGAAGCGGATCACACCACTGCTGCCGGATGGAACAGTGAATGTTTGCGTGAGGCCAGTGACCGTCGCGCCGCTGCCGGTCGCGCTTAGAAGATTACTGAGCGTGATAGGGCGATACCCGCTCATGGCTGACATCAGAAACATCAGCTTACGTCGCCGCTCACAACCCATTCCGTCGCGGAGATGAAGTCCACGACGGCCACACCACGAGCCGCCAGAGTGCGATTGCCCGTTGTGCTTGATCCGTGCAGGCGCTGCGTTGGCGTGCCGGTTGTGCCTTGCGTCAGCGTTCGCGCCGATGCGCCCGCGTAAATCTTCATCTGATCGTTCGCCGCGTGCACGTTGCCGTCGATCGTGATGTTGCCGCTGGCGTTGACCTTCTTGTTGCTGGATGCCGCTGTAAGCGTGCCAGATGTTTCCGACGATACCGCAAGTGGGCCGCGAACTGGTGCAATGAAATCAAACAGCGTGGTCGCGGCATCCAAATACTTTACGCCGTTTAACGCGAGCCCGATGTTGTTCGCGCCAATGCGATAAAGGCCAGTATCTGTATCACTGATAAATGTGAGACTCGGACCGCCTACAGTGCCATTACCAGACCCCAAGTAACCATTCGGTTGATCGTTTGTCACAAAACCGGAGCCAATCCACACCCACTTCGCAGCGCCCCCAAGTGCAACGGCCATCTGGTCTGCCGCATTGTTATAAAATCCGGTGTTGGGGTCTGCGCTGAATGACAGACTGGGTGCAGACGCTGAACCCGCGCCAACGCCGATGCTTGTCACCTCCGGCGTCAGAGTGAGCGAAACTGTGTCGGCCGCCGTGAACTGGACAAGTGGCTTACCGGTTGACCACGCGAGCGCGCCGAATGCGGTGAGGGTGGCGTCGAGGGGTTGGGCGGCGATCTGCCCGCTTTCGGGATTGAGCAGCAGGAAGCAATCGCCGCTCGCTTCGTACACCACGAAGTAAATGCCGCCCGCGACGATGTCGTTGGCGACAAGCGCCGCCTGGGCGCCGCCTTTCTTGATCGACTTCGCGCCGACACCGTCAATGTTCAGCGTGCAAGCGGTCGTGTTGGAATAACCGGCCTTGAACACATAGCCCATGCCGGCGGCGTAAGCCGTGGACAGTGCGCCGGGCGCGTCTGACGTGAGCGTCTGCGCATTGGCGCTGCCGCCGCTCGTCTTTGCGCCGAGGATCTGATTGGCGAACGCTTTGATCGCCGCCATTTCGGCGCGGGCGGAGTTGTTGACGGCGGCGGGCGTCATGCCCTCGGCCCAATTGATCGCGGAATCGGCATTGGCATTGCTGCTCGCCGTGATCGACCACGCCTTTTGAACACCAGTTACCAACGCCAATCCCCAAAGAAAAAGGGCCCCGAAGGGCCCTGCTTAAACAGCATGCTTCCAGTTCTTTCGTTTTCGGATCGCGCATATGGCGGCCGGCGTAACTCCGTACTTCCGAGCCAGATGAGCGCCGCTACCACGCTGCCCCGCGGTCCCCATAATTTCCGTGAGCGCCGCAACGGGTATCTTAGTCATGCCATGACTCTCGCCGCGGTTCTGCCGGCCCTTCATCACCTTGTCTTTGGTGTTCTCCTGGTTTGTCGCCGCAAACAGATGATCGGGGTTTATGCACCTTGGGTTATCGCAACGATGGCATGCGCACATTCCGTCAGCGAGATTGCCCACCCACAACTCGTGGGCCACGCGGTGAGCGCGCCGATACCTGAATGTCGCATCGGTTCGAACTTGCCCGTAACCGTGCACGAGCGAGCCCTGCCATTCCCAGCATCCGCTGTCTGCGATCTTCACAGAACCGCGCAGCGTGCAATCAAGGGAGCAGAACTTCTTGGCGCCACGCGCGAGGAATTGCGCGGAGCAATGCTCGCAAACACGTGGCTTTCGTATCCACTCCCCCACTTAGTCGTTCTCCTCCGTCTTCTTTGGCTTGAAGATGAAAAAGTACGCGATGACGAATCCGATCAGCAGGCCAACCCCGCGAAACACCCATACCGGTGGCGCGTCCATCAGCGATCCTCCCTCGCGTTGTACACGCCCATTGCCCCAAAGCCCGACAGATAAGCGCCACGTGTGCGCTGGAGTCGAGTCCTTGAAGCCCGTCGCTGCGCCTCACGTTGCGCCCGCGAAAGCAGGCCGCGGCTCTCACGCTGAAATTCGCTGGCCGGCGTCAGATAGATACGGCCCAGCACGTCGCGCTGGCGCTGGGCGCCGCGTTCGATGTTTTCGAGGACGGCGCGGCGGAAGGCTTGGCGACCGACTGCGGTCATGCCGAAACCCAGCGCCCCGCCCGTCAATGCGCCCATGATCGGATCGTCTTGCGCGTTCGCTGCGCCGAGCCCTGCGCCGGCAATGCCGGGGCTAAGCTGCATAAGCACGTTGCTGGTGATGCTGCCTTGCGACGGGCGCACGCGCTGGCCGAACTCAAACTTGCCGCTGATCTGGCGCAAGCGCGAGATCATGCCGTCCGCTTCCTGCCCATAGAGCGCGCGCATCCGCGCCTGCGTGTTGTCGCCCAGGAGCGACATGGCGACGTTGCGCCGACCATCTCGGCCCGCAGCGCCGATCATGTTAGAGAGCGCGTCTTCCGCCCCAGCGATGAAGAAAGGCCGCTCGGCTTCCGGCAAGCGTGCGACGTGGCGCGCCAATGCCTCGGGTGTCTGGAACCGCTGACGGGTGAACGCTTGCCGACCCATCTCCACGGCCCGGCGCGCGGCGCCAATATCGGCCATCTGCGCACGTGCGCTGTTGTAGCCGGGAATGATGCGCTCGATGCGGCCCAGCAACTGATCGCGCGCGGCGACGATGCTGGCGTTGTTCATATTGCGGATGCCGGGCTCTAGCCGCGTCGGGTCCGCGATCATGTCGTCCATCGCCACCTTCGTGTAATGCAGGCGATGCGAAAGGCTCTGTGCCGCGTTCGCCGGGATGCGCCCCAGCGACACGTCGTCAGCGATCATGGCGCCGGCGCGCTCCCACGCGGCTTGCACGGCGCGGTGCTGCATGAGCGGCGATTCTTGGAGAGCGCGGGCAGCCGCGGCGGATTCTTGGCCCAACGGTTGCGCCAAGATCGGCTGATAAAGCTCCGGTCCGCGTGTGCGCCACGCCTGCTGTAGTTCCTGCTCCAGCGCATCGCCCGAAGCGGGCGCACGGCCCAGCACGGCGCCAGTCACTTCGTCGGCCTGGCCCGCGGCGCGCTGCGTGAAGTAATCCTCTGCCCGCTGTCCCGTTTGGCCTGGAGCACGCGCGAGCGCGGCAAGCCGGCCTTGGCCTGACTGGCCCATGACCTCGGCCACGGTGAGCGTGGGATCGGTGCGTGCCGCTTCCTGCATGCGCGCGACAAGGTCAGCCTCATCCCGCACGCCGAGGTTTTGGTTCTGCCGCGCCGTGGCCATGAGGTCTTGACGCGCCGTCTCGGCAATGCCCATGCGCCCGGGATTGGTTGGATAGCCAGTGACGCCAGAGAACCACTGGCGCCCGCGCGTTGCGAGAGCCGGCAGCGCTTCGCCGAGAATGGCCTGCGTACCACCACCCAGTGCGCCGCCGATCGCACCGCCCCATGCGAGGCCCTGCAAGCGCTCATCCATCGTCTCGCCTGAGCCGAAGCCGCTGAGGCCGCCGATACCAGCGCCAACGCCAGTAGCCGCGCCCAGGCGACCAAGCGCGCTCGCGCCGCGCCCCACTTTTCCGATCAGCGCGCCTGGCGCGAGAAATCCTGCCAGCTCGCCTGCGCCCGTTGACCACGGATGCGTGTTCTCTGCTTCATGCAGATTGGCGCGCGACTGAGCGACCTGCCGATCATATGCCGCGCGCGCGTCACCGCCCGAGAACAGCGCATTAGCACCCGCACCGAGCCCCATCAGCTCATCACCAAGGCCAAAGCTGACGCTATCCCCCAACCCACGCGCAAACGCGGTTCCGCGATCGATGCCCGCGATGTTCTCCAAGTCCGCATCGGACACATAGCGGATTTCGCTTGAGCGTTGGGCGCCGCCGCCCTGGCCCGCAAGGCGGCGAAGCTCGTGGTCGGAGAGCCGCGAAACGTCGGTCATCGTCCGGTGTATCCGCCGGGCTGCTGTCCGCTAACACCATTGCGGCGGCGTAGCGCGTCACGGCGCAGCAATTCAGCGCGCGCTTGCTCAGGCGTGATGCCGGATTGCGATGCCGGTGCTGGCGCTGCCCGTTGGGTAGTCGCGGTTGTTCTCGTTTGTGTCCGCGCATCTGGTGCGCCAGATCGCATCCACTGCTCAAAATCGGGGCGATTGGCGCGAATGTTGCCGTCAGCGTCGTAAATCGGGTTGCGCTGGAGGTACTCGTTCCATTGTGAACGGGCCCCCAGCAAATTGCCGGTTGCGCGCCCGTACATTTCATAAAATGCCACACGGTCTTGCGCGTTTCTCGCCACTTCACGCGACGCCGCCGAAATGTTGGTGTTGGTGACGCCGTAGCGCTCAGTGCTCGGCAAACCGCGCTCAAAGCGCAGCGCATCAGCGTCGGTCATTATGCCACCTTCGCCAGACATGGCGCGCACCGACGAAATAAGTCGCGATGTAATGCCCTGCATCTCGTCACGGCGTGCGCGAGAGTCACCAAACCAGCTCCCGGGATTGAACTGAGTATAAGGGCCAGTTGGCTGCACTCTGTTTAAATTCATAAAGCGCGTGATTTCACTATTGAATGCATTGGCTTGATCTGAGGCGTTTGTGATCTCGTTCAAAGTTCGCGTGTCGGTTGTGGAAAGGCTTTCAAGGCTGCGACCGATACGCATAGCATCAAGCTCCAGGCCGCGCCGGCGCAAAGCGAGGTCCGCGCCAAACTGCCTCGACTGCTGATCAAGCTGCGCTTGCTGGTACGGCGTTATCGGGGCATTCGCCGCCGCACGCTGCTCCATCGCCGCGCCATACGCTGCTTCCGGATTCACTGCCGCTTCCGCACCCTGACCCGCTGCCCAATCCGTGTAGCGCTGGCGCTGCTCCGCCGCGCGCGTGCGGTCGTCCTGCGCCCAGCCGAACTGCGTGTTTTGCATGTTCTGCTGCGCTTTGAGCCGGCGGTCTTCGTTGTCCTGTTGCTGCTGCTCGCGCCGGTCCTGCCCGTACTGGCGAAGATTGTCCGACACCACGCCCCAGTCGCCGCCGTTCTGACTGCCAGCGAGCAACGCCATGCCAACGTTGAACAACGGCGAATTGAGCCCATCGTTTAGGCGCGACATCCATCCGCCCGGTGGCGTGCCATTGCCTTGCGCCGCTTGCTTGTTCGGGGTCATCGCAACCGCGCCCTGTGGGATTTGCGGCGCCTGAGGCAGCATCGCGCGGTTCTGCCACTCAAAGCCCAGCTGCGGCGTTGCCTGCGGTTGCGTGAGCGCGGCAAGCGGCGATGCCTGTTGGCCGAACTGAAGAAGCGAGAGAAGGCCCATCGGCTATCCGTTCAGAAGAGACGTGGCTGCATGAGCGGAGCGCCGCCCGGTGCGCCAAAGCCGCCGCGCTGCTGCTGCATGGGCGCGCCGCCCATCGGCATTTGCGGCGTCATGTGTTGCGGCATCTGCATGCCCGGTCCTTGGCCCTGCATGATCGATTGCAGGTATTGTTGGAATTGCGGGTTGCCGTTCCACGCGCCCATCATGCCTTGGCCTTGTGGCGGCATTTGCGGAGTAAGCGGCGGCCGGCCGCCGCTTTGCGGCTGCGGGAGCACTTGCGGGTTCATCGCGGCGGAGAGCAGGCCCATTATTGGTGGATCCCCAAGAGACGCATTTCCATTGCGCGCTGTGCGGCTTCTTCTTCCATGCGCTTGCGTTCGCGCTCGTGGCGCTTCTCTGACGACGCCGTGCCGACGTTCAACACATACGGAACGACGCTCATCGCGCCCGAGATCGGTGCAAACGGGCCAGCAAGAGCGTTGAGACCCATGCCTGGCCCCATCATAGCGCCAGCACGCGCGCCGCCGATCGCACCCTCGTTCGGATCGCCGCCGGCCGACTGCTCCATGTTCGCGCCCATCAGCCCGCCCGCAGCGCCGCCCAGTGCGCCCGTCACCATGAGGTAATTCGCCAGGGCGTTCAGGTTGTTGCCCGTTTTGATTGCGCGCCGCGACAGGCCACGCGCCGCACTGCTCAGCAGTCCCATCTTAAAGTGCTCCGTAATCGACCATCAGCACGCCTGATGGATGCGCGTGCACCGCATGCGGTGCGATCTCTGCGACTTCCTGGGCCATGACGCCGAAGCGCTGCGGTTCGTCCGCATCGTCCCAGGTGTAGTTGAACGTGTACCAGCGATGGCCCTTCGCATCGGTGGCGCGGTATTCGATGTCGCGCTTCACGCGCGCGTCGGAGAACATGCTTCCAGAGAACAAGCCGCCGCTGAACAGTCCGCCGATCGCGCCGGCCATACCAAGCCCTTGCATGAGCCGGTTCGGCGCTGGCCCAGTCGTCGTTTGCGTTTGTGTCGAGCCACTGAAGTCAGGCAGCCCGCTCATCATCTGCGCGTATTGCTGCAGCATCTGCCAGGGCGCATTGGCGTTGTAGTTGTAGCGCGCCTGATCGGCGTTGAGATAATTGCCCGCTTGGCCCTCATACATGCCGCCAACATCGAGCATGCTTTGCCCCGGCATCATGCCGTAGCTGTAGAGGCTGGGAAGCAACGCTTGCGCGCGCGCTGCGTCCTGATTGCCTTGGCTGAACATGCCGCCGAACAGATCCGCGCCTTGAAGCTGGCGGTTCGCATTGGCGTCGCCGTAGCCTGCGAGCGCTGTCTGCGCCTGAAGCCCGCGATTGCGCTCCGTCTCGTAGGCCGGCGCGTAGATCGAAGTGTAGAGATCGCGGATACCTTGCGTCAGCGCGCCTGAGTGCGCGGCATTCGCGCCGAAGCGGCCAGCCTGCGCGAAGTTCGCGTTGACCGCATTCGACACTTGCTCAGCGCCGCGGCTGAACATCGAGTCGAGATAGGGGTTCGACGCGCCGCCGAATTGCGAGAGCCCGCCGAGGTTCTGGTTATCCAGCCCGCCCGCCGCCGCATTGGCGGCATACGGCATTGCCGGATTCCAGCCAGAGAGCGCCCGCCCGCTTGCATCGTTCGCCGCCTGCATGTTTGGCGCGCCGTTCATGGCGTATTGCTGCAGGTAGTCCAAACCGCTCTGCGTTTGCTGCGAGAACGGGACCACCGTCTGGCCTGGATAGTATGCAGGCGCGCCCTGATTGTAGAGCCCGGCGCCAGCGTTCATGATGTTCGAACGCCACGCCTGCGTGACCGGATCGACTTCCGTTACGTTGCGAACAGTCGAGCTTTGCTGTGCGCCGGATGAGCCGCCCATTAGAGGCCACCCATCGTTTGGCGAATCCAGCGCATCGCCGCCTCAGCGCCTTGCTCTCGCAAGATTAAGTCAGCCACAGGCCGTTCATGTTCAGGGAGCGCCATGATCGCGTCTTCAATCTGGTTCAGTCGCGCCTGCCGGCTAAGGGCCGATTGCCCTAGCTCGCGCGCTGCTTGTCCGAAGCCTCCGACGCCAAAACCCAAACCACCACCAAGCACAGCCCCGGTCGCCATTGCGCGAGGATCACCCCCGCTTGCGACGCCTCCAGCAGCTCCGCCTGCAAGTGCGCCTATGGCGCTGTTGCCAAGAGGGCCGCGCGTCAAACGCGATAGCAGTCCCATTAGATTTCACGCTCCAAACGATACCCAGTCGCCACGAGCCGCCAATGCGGCAGCACTTTCAGCCAGCCCTTGCGCGCAAACGGAATCCGCACCGCAGCGCAACCAAAGCCGCGCGCGAAGGTGTCGAACTCGCTGTCAACCAGCGGCCAATCGGATGCGCCGTCGCCGCCAGCGAGCAGGCAATCCAGCACCATGCGGTCCTCTTCGCGCGTCAGGCACGTCACCATGACCGCCTGCACGCGATCACCGCGCACGATCGCGAGGATCGGCCAGTGCTCCAGGCTTTGCAGAATGCGGTTCAGCGTGAACTCGCCCGCGCTCTCGGCGCAGGCTTTCGCCAGGATCGGCTCAATCACAGGCCACGCCTGCGGCATCATTTGCGGTTCGATGTGCACGAGAAACGGCGCGGACGCGGGTTCGCTTAGAAGCTGTTCAGCGCTGCTCTTTTCCAACTGCCGTTCCTGTAATTGTAGATGTACGATCCGTCAGCGCACACTTCGCCTTCGTAGCCGTCCGCGCTCGAACTCGCGGGCGTCTTCTCCGGGATGCGCGGCATGTCTTCGAGAATTGCGATTGCGTCCTTCACGTCTTCGCGCGTGTAGTTCGGCGTGACCTTTGGCGATTTGCGCGGGCGTGCTGTCATCGCACACCCCTTCCAGCGCCGGCCTTGAACTCAACGCCGCGCGCAAACGTCCACGCCGCCGCCGCCGGAATCTGCACCTGCGCTGCGTGATAAAACCCATTCGCCCCACGTTGCGGGCAGCGGCCGCTTGCCTGCTGCGCCACCTGCGTTCCAAAGCTGATCGTATCGCCAGGCCGCACCTTCGCCGCCGCGACCACCGTTGCGGCCGTAGTATCCGCGACAGGCTTGGCCCATTCAATCGACGCACGCATGCCGTCAAACAATGCAGCCGGGCTCATCTCGAACGATGCAGCCACGTTGTCGCCAGCAAAGCTCGCCAGCTTGTGATCTGTGTTCACGGCGCCGAAGTAGAACGACCCGCCCTGATAGTAGGGATCATCGAAACTGATCGAGTAATCCGTGTCGAGATTGCCGGTCAAATCATCGAGCGAGACGCCCAGCGCGATCGACGGCGCCAGCACTTCATGCGTGATCGGCGCCCAAGTCGCTTTGCCAAGTTCGTAATTGTAGAACAGCACGTGGCTCGGCGTATCCGAGCCCGCGCCCGCCGCTGCATAGCCGCACGCGAAGACCCGGTTTTTCGGATCGATCGCGGTTGACATGGAATACCAGTAATCCCGCGCGCTATCGCCCAGGAACCACTTGTCGAACTTCTCCAGGCCAATCGGCTGCGGCTGGCTCTCGAAGTCCCACATATACCAGCCGTCTTCGGCAAGGAAGAAGCCGCGCTGGCCGTACTGCACGAGGCTGTTGGGCTCGATACAGCCGATGTTCTCCACCAGCTTATCGATCTGCATAATCACATCGCCGCCGACAAAATAGACGCGGCGAATGCACTTCTCTTGGAAGACGTAAAGCGCTGCCCGCGTCGTTGCCATGCCGGTGATATTGCCGCCGTCCGCGAACTCCTGTTCGTCGGAAAGCCCCACGCCCGCCGTCCAGCCCTCGCTATTGCCGATAGCGCTCCACTTGATCGCCATGCCCGACGACCCAAGAGCGGCCAGGAAAACGAACTCACCATAGGTCGAAACGAACTTCGCCGTGCCTGGCGAGCCAGCCAGATCGGCAAACGCCGTCGCTGCCGTGCTTGCATCGATATACTGGATCGCATCCAGCCCGTTCGTCGCCAGCACACGGTCACCGAACGTTGCAAATCGCCAGCGCGTCGTGGTCGTCGCCGTCGTGTAGCCGCCAACCTTGCTGCGATCGGTCCAGCCTGTCGCTTCCAGCTCATAGAGCTTTGTCGCATCGCCCGCGTACATGTGTGCCGCGTTGTCGATGTCACGCACCGCCGTAATACCCCGGCAGCGCGCCGTCATGGCGTCTGTGACGGCGTTCAGCGACTTCAGCGGGCGATAGCTGTTCAGCCCCGGCAAGCAGCCCTGTGCGTCGCGGAGATGCGCAACGGGGTTCATGCTGTCGAGGTCCGGCAGCCAATCGCCGAAATCACGTGCCGGCAAAGGGCGACCTCACTGCGTTCTCTGGATCAAAGAGCGCAAACTGCGGCGGCCGAAGGCCTTAGCTGCTCTGCTGAGCAGACCCACGCTTTGCCTCTACCAAGCTCTGCGCCTGCGCTTGCGCGCGCTGCTTGGCCTCGTTCTCGCCAGCGCTGAACACACGCGCTGTGCCGATTTCGCCGTCTAATTCGCACTGCACAAGCTTGCCGCGGGACGTTTCGATGATCGTGAAGACCGGGGCGGTCATGACACCATCTGCGGACGTGCCACGAGGATCGAACCGCTCGTTTGCGCGCGTTTGTCTTCGGCATTGAGCCCGCGCACCTTGGCCGCGAACTCCGCCTGCTCCAACGCCACGCCGTCCGTGTCTCGAATCCAGCGATATGCTTCCGCCAGCACGCCAGAGAGATACACCTCCGGGTTATTGGTCAGCACCGCATCGGTGGACGCATCTCCAGTGAACGCGCCAAGCGTCTGGTAGTACGTCACTTCAAGCTCAGCATCGGACGTGGGCGCCACGTAGAGCGTTCCACCATCGATCGTGTACTTCGTTGGTGTGCCTGTGCTTTGGCTATCGGCGTCGGTCTTGAATTGTGATAGCGGCGTGTAAATCAAATCCTTGCCGTCGTTCGCATCGATCCAGATGCGCTTGAACTCCAGCCAATCCGCCGGCACGGCCACGCTTGCGCCGCTCGTCGTCCGCGTGGTTGTCGCCTCCATGCCGCGATACCGCAGCGGCGGCACAATCCACGTGCGACCATCAGGCCCCATGACGCCGTGCATCAGTTTGCGCGAGACAGCGTTCGCCCATTCCAGAAAAAGCGCGTCCGTGAACTCGCGCTCAGCCCAGCTTTCGGCTGCCGCTTGCAGCGTGGCTATTGTGGAGATGGTCAAGCAGGCTGCTCCACCAGATCATCCGCATGCCAATGTTCGCGGATGAAATCGATACGATCCAGTTCGTGCGGTTTGCGCGAGCCGTGGAAGAACACCATGCGCGTGGCGTCCTCGACGCCGATCCACTGCACGCGGCCTTTGTAGGAAGCGATTTGCTTGGGAAAGAGCGTGTCCAGAAGATCGCAATCGCGCGATCTGATCCAGTCCATGTCGTTCTGACCGGTCCAACCGTCGAACAACATGGCCTTGCAGCCCTTCGGTGCGATGACGACGCTATTGGTCGTTGTCTCGGGAAAAAACGGGTCTTTCGGCACAGCCGGCTTGGCGCAAGTTAGGGCGTAGCTGGCTAAATGATCTATATTCGCCACCACGACCGTATCGAGGCCGCAGAAGATTTGCGCCTCATCGGAGGCGAACGGCTCAATGCAGGCGCCATAGTGCGGCTCCGCCATGCCGATCCGGCGCTGCTCGATGCCCTTGGCGAAGCGGCGCTTACGGTCCGTGTAAACCACGAACCGGAACGGCAATGTCAGATTACGCCGAAACCCCGCATAGAGTTTGTTGGCCCAGCTTTCGTCATAGCAGCGCGAGAAGTTGTGGCTGTGCTCGTTTGCGTCCCACAGACACGTCGAGACGGTCAGCAACTCTGCCACGCGTCGTTCTCGACTTGGTGCGCGCCATTCACGTAACCCTTGGGCTGCTTGGCGTCGGTAAGCGCCTTGAGATCGCGCGCGACCTGGTTCACGACCGGCGCCCACTCTCCCCATTCCTTCTGCCGATAGACCTTCACGCTCTCGTAAAAGCCCATGGTGTCGTCGCCGAAGAAGCCGGTGTAGCGCCATTGCGGCGCAGCGTCGGTCAGCGCCCAGCACGGCACGCCCAGCGCACCGCACAGGTCCACGACGCTTTGCTGCACGCTGATTACAAGGTCTAGGTTGGCCACGATCGCGGCTAGCTCGTCCATGTCCTGGCCTTTCGCCGTCGCCCAGTGCGGGTTGAGCACGTCGGGCGTGAACTCCAGGTCCTTGCGGCGATCTTCATATTCGAGGCAGACGAACGTGGCGTCCTGGCCTCGCATCAACTGCGTGATGAGATCGAAGGGGATGGAGCGACGGGCGCGGCCAGACTCCCAGGAGCCGCCCGTCCAGGCAATGCCAACACGCGGACGCGATCGAACAACCTCTTCCCCGGTTTCACGAAACCAGGAACGCCACCCTGCACAGCGTGCACGATCAGCGGATAAGTAGCTGTTTCGCCTAAAAGGCTCACTCGCAAAGAACTCACCAAGTCCTCCCATCTCCAAGCGATGCGTCACGCCCTCGTCTGCCGGCCATTCGCTATAGGTTTCATGCAGCGTGCCGTACACTGTGGCGTCTGGGAATGAGCGACGGAACAGGCCATCATTGCGGCTGTAGCACTCAATGATGACGCGACTGCCTTTCTCTTCGGCTGCCACAATCGCCTTGTCGATCATGCTGGCGTACATGATCTCGTCGCCAATGCCCTGCTCACCGTAAATAACCACAACCGCGTTCTCGTGCTTGCGTGGATCCCAGCGCGGCGTTTCGCGGTCGGCGTGGTAGTTCCGCCGTGACCGGTTCGGCATGCCCAAGCTTGCTTTGAACTCGCGCCATGCTTCATCCCATCGGCCCAACGCAAAGAGCGCAAAGCTCTTGTTGTGGCAAACTTCTCCGGCCAGGCCGTACTTGTCCTCGTACTTCTGAGCCCAATCCAGCGCTTCCGCGTTGCGGCCGAGCACTGACGATACGTTCGTCAGCAGCGACAGGGCATCCGCCTCCGTCGCCTTGCCGTTGAGCGTGAGCGCCTTGAGCGCCGCCTGGTACGCCTCCTTCGGGTGGCGCTCTTGCATGCACTGCGCGATTGCCAGCCAAATCGCCGGGCGCTTCGGCTCCAGTTTGGACGCCAACGTCAGGATCGCCAGCGCGCCCCCTTCATTGCCCGCCTGACGCAGCCCCTGCGCGAAGAGATACATCGCCTCAGCGCGCGTCGGATCGTTCTTTATCGCTTCGTCCGCCGCGGCCAAAGCGCCCCCCCAATCGCCATGCGCCGCCGCGCGCTGCGCTTCCAGAAGCAAGCGATCCGTTAGATCGGTGAACTCGTCTGCTCGCATCAACGCACCATCTTCCGTGGGCGCTCAATGCGCACCACGTCGTCACCACCAGCCATCCACGGAAAGCCGTTGCCAGGCACATGCGTCATGCGCGTGTTGCCTTCGGTTGAGCCGTCGCCCATGTCCATGTCCACGGTTTTGAGGAATTTCCAATCAGGGTCGCGCAGCTTCTTCAGCACGGCGCGCAAATGCTCGTTTGCCACGCCGTTGCGATCGGTTTGCGCCTGGAGCACGTCGATGCCCTCGTTGCGCCATAGTTCCACGACAATCAGCGGGATCGAAGCGTAGCGAATCCACTTGTCGTCCTTCTTGCGCCAGTTCTGCTCGCTCTGGCGCCACTCGGCGTTGTCATCCAGCACCGACTTGCATTCCTGCTGGCGCTTGATCGTCATCGTGCCGGTGTCGGTGTCGTAGCTGTACGTTTCCAGGACGCCCATCTCGGGGTCCCAGTCGAAGAACAGCTCTTGCTTAGTGTATTGGCGCTGATGCTTCAGCGCGTAGTCAAAGCGCGCGTCTTCGTCGTCGGGATCGCCCTTGTAGAGAACCGATTGAAAACGCATCAGCCGAACTCGACCAGGCCCGCCGACTTATAGCGCTGGAATGCCTCGCGCTTCAGGCGCACCGGCCGGCCGTGCGGAACGGTCGTCTCTTTGCCGTCAGCCGTCTCGCTCGGAGGAAATGTCAGCGACTTCGGAGAGGTGACCATTGTATTGTCGGCGCGCTTCGTCGTCTCGTAGCCGCAACGCACCGACGCGCGCACGATCTCTGGGAGCGGCTTTTCTTTTTCCTTGGCTTCCTGATCGCGAACGCGGAAGTGCGCCTGCGCGATCGCGTCAGCCAATTGGCTGCTGGAGAGCGGCGAATCCGGCAACGCCTTCGCACGCGCGCGCGCCGTTGATGCATTCTCGCGCTCGCTGGCGCCGTCCGTTACGTCGTTTTCGTTGTCTTCGCGTGCCATATTCACTCCAAAGAGAAAGGGGCGAGCACGAAGCCCGCCCCTTCGGTCATTACTTGCTGTCGTCCAGCTCGGTGATGATCCAGTTGCCCTTCTCGTTCCGCATCGCCTGCGAGAACTCCACTTTGAGGAGTTTGCGGTTGGCGTGGCCGACGCGAGCGAGCGGACCAACGCTGAACGGTTGGAAGTTGTGCAGCGAGATCATGTTGGGATCGATGCCCATGACCTCGTGGTCGCGGTTGTTGCCGCCCGAACGCCCGCCAGTGAAGCGCGACGGAACCGCCTTCTTCACACCGAAGTCCGATGCGTAGAGGTCAACGGCGCCAACGATCTCGTTCGACTTCGTGTTCTTGTCCACGATGTTGTACTTCGTGGCGACACCCGAGAAGCCGGACATCTTCTGCTTCAGGCCCGAGTTGAGCAGGACAATCGAGTCCTCGCCGCCTTCGTCCCAGCACGCCTTTACGCGGCCCTTGAACAGCGTTTCGGTGAACGTGCGCAGCGATGAGGACGTGCCGTCCGTCGCCGCCGTCACTTCGCCGTTCGAGTAGCCGCCTTGCGTGCCCTTGGTGGCGCCGGCTTGGCCGCGGCTGTCGTTGGTCGTGATCCACGCCGCAAAGCCCGCGCATTGGCGGGCCGTCAGCGCTGAACCATCGTCCGACTTCCAGTTGCCGCAGAGCCGGTTTTCCATGTGGCGCTTCAGCTCTTTGGTGCGCTTCATCACCTGATAGCCGGTTTCCGTGTCGCGCCCGGCCGCCGTGATCTCGTCGGCAGCGTCCGAAATCTTGATCGCCCGGTCCATGAGGTGCGTGTGGTTCGCCAAGCGAACCGTTGCGGTGAACGTTCGGTCGGTAGCGTCCGCGCCTTCGAGAACCGCGATCGAGCCGTCGTCAGCGGCTAGCGTGTCGGTCTGCCATTCGATCTTCCGGTGGGCCGCTTTCTTGCCCTTCTGGATGGCCGAAGTGTAGGGCGTGTCCGTTGGCGCGATGTTGTAGATCGCATCGGACAGGTCCTCGCGCAGACCAATCTGCCCGTAGGTAGTGGTCAATGCCATTTGAGTTGTTCCTGTCTGGGTTTAGATGCGGTTGGCCTTTACGAGGCCAGTGAAGAACGCCGCAGCGTCCGCATCGGAATTGGTTTTACGCAACCGCGTCAGCGCATCGCTCGCGTACCTGCCCTGTCCGTCGCGCTGCTGCGCAGGCGACGCTTTGGCCTCTGTCTTCGAACGAACCAGCTTTGGCGCTTTCGCTTCCACCTTAGCCTTCACGTCCCCGCTCTGCGCTTTCATGGCCCGGTAGGCCAAAGCGTCTCGGGCAACGAGTGCTTGCCGGTGGTCAACGAGTACATCGTCCAGCTCTTGGGCCGAAAAGCCGTAAGCTTTGCCCATGTCTGCGACGAACCTGTCCAGCGTGTCCTGCTGGCCGAACTCCGGCCATGCACGCTGCAATCTTTGAAGCTCTTGACCCTCGCGCGCCTCCTTGGCTTGCGCGACGGCGCTCTGCGCCTGTTGCATCAGCTGCTCGCCTAAGCCCTTGGCCTGCTGATGCTGCTGACTGGCGCGCTGATAGTGCGCGAACGCCATGTGATACTGATCGGGATTGTAGTTCTGGCTCGCCGGATTCAGCATGTCCGTGTTCGGCGGCTGCGGTTGGCCCAGCAACTGCAACGCCGCTTGGATCATGTACGCCGTCTGCTGACCGGCGTTCTCGATCGCCTGCAGACGCGGCGTGACGTGCTCCACGGCCTGGCGCTCAATCTGCTCCAGGATTTGCGCCTTCTGGCCTTCGAGGCGATCATATTCCTGCGCCTTGCGCACCACGTCAGCGACTTTGACCCGCGTCGGCTCCTGGCCATCCTCGCCCGGGATTTCAATCTCGTCTTCCTCGGGCTCGGCCGGCTCCTTGGTTTGCGCGGCCTTCGCCTGCGGCTTTTCTTCCTGCTCAGTCTCGCCTTCGGCGCGCTGCTCGGTGTCCGCCGTCTCATCGTCCTGGCGATCAAGGTCTTCCGACTGCGAAATCTCGGTGTTCGCCACGTTGTCGGCATCGCCAACCACGGCGCCGATCAGGAAGTTCTCGGCGTCCGCTTCGCTTGCAAAATCAGGCATGCTTCATCCTCAGAAATATGGCTTCGGCCCTGTGGCCAAGCGTTCAAGCTCCACCTCCGCCGAGCGCCCGCCGCGGGACAGTTCGGCCCAGAAGCGCACCAGCTGGCGTTGCGTTTGGATGGCGACGGCGAGATTGCGCCGGCCGGCATCGTCTTCGAGCGGAAGCGCTAGCATCGCTGTCGTCAGGTTTGCCTCGCTCTGGGCAAGGAAGTCCTGAAGCTCTTGGCTCTCCAGAAACGCCCGAACCGCTTGGCCCTGCGTGGCGCGCTCGATGAGATGCGCCTCTCTGCTGGCCTGCTCGCCGGCTACGCTTGGCTGATGAGCCGGACGCACCGCGTCATTGATGAACGACTTCAGTTCGCGTCCGAGGAAGCTGCGCAGCTTCTCACGCGCTTGCGTCAAGTTCATCCCGGATCGCCTCCAAACTGCGTGCCTGACCCGCTCGGTGAAGCAGAGCCGTTCGCCTTGCCGTTCTTGGCCATGATCTCAAGCTTGCGTGTCTCGATGCGTTCCTTGAACGCCAGTTCACGCTCTTGCATGGCGCACTCGAAGTTGAACTGATCGCGGGCGAGCAACGCCTTCTGCGCCGCTTCCTCTCGCGCGATCTGCAGGCGCCCTTCCGCCTCGAGGCGCGCGATCTCCGCTTCCATCGCGGCCTTCTGCCCGTCCTGCGTCGTCTTTGCTTCGTGCTTGGCCGCCTCAAGCCGTGCCGTGAACTCCGCCTGCTGAGCCGTCATCGCTGCGTCGTGCTGCGCGCGCATCGCCTCCAGTTGCGCGGTCTGCTGCGCCTTCTGCGCATCCATTTGCAGACGCGCTTGGCCTTCCTGGATTTGCGCCTGCACCTTTTGCTGATCTGGGTTCGGCGGCGGCTGCGGCACGAACGGCTGACCCGTCTGCGGGTCCACCGGATCACCGAAGAACTTGTCGGGGTTCTTGAAGCCGAGCACGCGCAGTTTCTCAGCGACAAGGTTGTGCAGATGCTGGGGCGTCACAACCGGCGTCGCCGGCCCGTAAGCGCTCACCCAAGCCACCTGATCCTGCTGCACAAGCTGCAGCATCGCGATCTGCTTTTCCTTGGCGCCAGTGCCGAGGCCCACGCTCACCGTGCACCGCACGTCCGCTTCCCAGGCCCGCGGGTCGATGTTGCGCCACTGGCCCGCGATCTTCAGACTGCGCGCTTCGTTCTGATGCTTATGGACGAGCCGATAAAGCTTCATCCCGAACTGCTGCAAGCCCACAGCCAGATTGCGGGCGATCTCTTCCTTGCGGATCGAGGCCGCGTCGTTGATCAGCTCTTGGCCCTTTGCCGTATCATGGAGCGCATCCGGGTCCATCGGCTGCGCTTCGCGCGTCACGCCCGTACGACTCTGCGCGATGCGATCCACCCACTGCATGGCCGACAAGGCCGGACCCGAGAGATCGGGCACTTGGAACGGCATCAGCGCATCGCCAGGCGCGCCAGTCGTTTCGATCACCACGCCCGGCCGCACGGTCAGCAGCGCGTCCAAACCCTTCTGTGACACTTTGCCTGTGTCCGCCGCGATCCGCGGCACCACGCTCTGGTACACGCTGTCCAGCATGTTGCGGAGCAGAACGGTCTTGGTGCGCTGCAGGTCCTTGGCGATGTCATTGACGCCCAGACCGAAGAACCGGTGCGGAATCGGGATCGGCGTCCAGTGCGAATAGATGTGCTCGTCCACTTCCTCGTATTCGAGCAAGCATTCGCCGATCCGGTAGCAACGGATCAGCTCTGGATAGCCGTCCTCGTCGCAATCATGGCGCAAATACTCGCGCATGATCTCCACCTCGCCCGCGCTCTCGTCCGCGTTCTCGCGCATTGAGCCGGCGTCCCAGCCTTCCACGTCACGGAAGCGCTCGGCACGGCGCTCGTCCGTGTTGAAGCCCCCGGTGTCGCCCGTATTGGCCTCGATCTCTTCGGCGAACTCCGGCCATTTCTGCTTGGCTTCGCCCTTCATCATCCGCACCACGTCGCCGACGTAGCGCGCCGTCTTCAGGTCGGTCGCGCGAGCAGCAATGCGAAAGTCCTCCGGCGCGATGCAGAACACCTCTGGGAAGGCGTCCTTCGTGCGCTGGCGTATCTTCAAGTCGAAATAGAGCCCGTCCTGGTGCGCTTCGTCTGGTGCGTCCTGGCGAACGTCCTGCTCCACGATCTCGGTGCGCTGATCCTGCATCAGCTGTTGCACCTGCATGGAGTTGAGACCGCTCACCTCTTGCGCTGGTGTGTATTCGGCTTCTTGCCACTCACAGCCCAGAATGCCGACACGGTGCAGCAAGCCGTCGAAGATGAACGCGTCCAGCGCTCGCTCGCCCTCATTGTCGCAAAGGAAGATGTGGTTCACGAGGTCTGTGGCGGCTTGGCCGTATTGATCGGCCTGCGGCGTTAGCCCCTCGAACTCAAATACCTTGTCGCCCGCCGTGAACGTGCGGCGCAGATCGGGGCGCAGCCACTCAATCGTCTCGAACACTTCGCGCGTTGTGACCGTGGAGCGCCCCTCCACTTCGTCGCCATAGAGGTCGCCGTAATAGCGCTTGAACGCATCGATCTGCGCTTCCTGCAGCTCGCTCTTCAGGTACGACGCCGCCCATTGCTCCTCAGCACGGAGTGCGCGGACAAGTTCGGTGGCCTTCACCTCGTCGCGTTGGCCGCTCTGATCGTATGGCACTTAGGCGATCGTGCCCATTGATGGGACAAGCGGACGCTCAAGGCTGGTGCTGGGCGCGCGGTAGTCGATGCACAGAAGCCCGAAGGCGTCCGCTCCGTGCGATGACCAATCGTGGTCAGGTCCCATATGCGCTCTTGTCACCTCGTGGATCTTCTCGTGGTAGTGCGCCAAGGCGCGTAGGCCGGCGCGGCAATTGTCTTCGTGAAACGCGATGCGTGAGAACAGCCGCCGCGCCGCGTCGATGCGCTGCTGTGCCGCCGCTGGCCCCTGGTTCGTCACAACGCGCGTTTTGAACCCCGCGCCCATGAGCTGGGTCTGGTAGCTCATGCTCACCGGGTTATCTGGACTGATGCGTGCACCATCATGTGGCAGCACGCACTCGGCGCTCTCGTAGCCGTTGGCGCGCAGCCAGTTCATGTAATAGCCCGGCGCCTGACCCTCGCCCTCGCAATAGTCCACGCACTTGACTTGGCCTTCGACCGTCTGCGCGATCCAGATTGCGGTGGCGTCCCTGCGGCCCAAGTCCCAGTAAGCGCGCAATGCAAAGTTTGGATCGTACAGAACCGCATTCGCGATGCGGCCCTGCGCTCGGGCGGCGCGGAGCTCCTTGCTGAAATACGCGCCCTCAACTGAGCGCACGTACTCCCCGCCATAAATGTGCTCAGCCCGATCTGGATCGGCCGCGTACATCGCCTCCATTGCTTCCCGCAGTTCGGCGGGAAACCACGGATTGTCTTGCCAACCCACCCGCTTGACGATGCTGCGAGGCGGCGGGCCATTCGGCCCTCTAAACATGCGATCGACCGGATCGTGCTCGTACTCTGGATTCCAGGTCCAGATCAGCGCCGAGCCATCCTTGCGCACCGTGGGAATGAGAATATCGATGCTGCGCTGACTGGCGCGCGCCGCTTCCTCAATCCACACACGGTCCATGCCTTCCGTGGACTTGATGCCATCAGGGTTTCGCCACAGCCCGAAAAACGTGAACAGGCTGTTGGTGCGTAAGCCCCTGATCTCTTTGTCGGTGCTCTCGTAGTAATCGTTGAGCCCAAGCTCATAGATCCGATCGTCAAGCAGGCGCTTCACGCTGTCTTTGATCGTCAACTGGATTTCGCGGGCGCAGCCCACGCGCCAATCGCGCTCTGCGCCAGTGATCAGCAGATGATCAGCTACCGCCCAACTCTTGCCGCCGCCGCGCCCACCGTGCAGCGCATAGTGGCGAGCCGGCTCCCAAAGGCACGTTGCGTACTCCGGCAGGAGTACATCGGGCTCACTGCTTTGGAGCGCCAATGAAGCCCACGCTCAAAGACGCGCGAACCGGAATGTCCCCACCATCAGGCCCAGACACTTCTTGCGGGATCAGGCGACCGAGCAGCTTGTAAAACTCGGTGGGGTTGTCCTTTGCCCACTCAAGCATTGCCTTTTCACCGCCCAGCTTTTCGTTCACCGCGAGCAGCAGCGTCTTCACAGCGGCGGTGCTTTTGTTCTTCGAGCCCTTCGGCCTGCCCATGCCGGCGCGAGGCGGTTTCATTCAGTAACCTGCACTAGTTTAGTGACCCCGGCTCTCTCGCCCCGCGCTCATACGGCGCGTCTTGGTACGTGTCCGTAATGGC
>ERZ650311.526-NODE-526-length-23649-cov-6.229635_pt1 | contig 23649 bp, 32 predicted proteins | sample MGYA00376247_ERZ650311 | MGnify/ENA primary metagenome ERZ650311 (study PRJEB26733, sample SAMN07839324) | wastewater metagenome | biome: small river; feature: stream; material: water | place: USA: North Carolina | collected 2016-07-28 ...
GGACGCCTGGATCGCCGCCGCGGAAGACCTCCGTCGCGACCCCTGAGCCCGTCAATCCGGTGCCGCGTTGACGCACGCGCAAAGGGCGTGGCGAAGCAGGTCCAGGTGCGACGCAAGGACATCCCGTGGGAGGAGCTGGAGCGCCTCTACGTCCAGGGGGAGATCCCCCCGAACGCGACCAAGGTCACCGAGCGTGTGTGGCCCTCCCTCGCCGACCTCGCCCCCCGCTTCAAGCTCCCCCACCCCACCCTCGCCGCGCGCGCCAAACGCGACGGCTGGACGGTCAAGCGGGAGGAGTGGAAGCGCACCCTCCGCACCGAGGTGGACGCGCAGACGGCGCGCTACATCGAAAACGCCTCAGAGATCCTCGGCACCCAGGCGGCGCAGGTGGTTTTGAACACCACGCTCCTGCTTCAGGAGATCGAATACACCGCTCGCTATTACCGGGAGCTCCTGCCCGCCTCGCCCGACAAGAGCCCCTTCGCGGACGTGAGTGAGCCGCTCGTGCCGCCGCCCGAAGCCCCCGACGCGCCGAAGGTCCCGAAGCCGCGCCGCCCGATCCCCTCGCGCACGGTGCAGGAGCTGTCGAACGCACAGCGGACGCTCTACGAGACCTTGCGCCTCGTGCTCGGCGTGAGCGCCTCCCAGGCGTCGCCTGGCTCCGGCGCGCACAACCGCGAGGAGTCGGCCGTCACGACGCCCGCCCCGGCCCCGGACAGTGCGATCCCGATCGACCTCCAGATGGCCGTGGTGGACCTGATCGCCGAGCGCAACAAGGCCCCGAAGAAGGACGGCGGATGAGCTCCGCGGGGGCGAGTACTTCGCCTGCCTCCCCGACCCGCCGACCCCGCACGCGCACCCGACGCCGCAACGCGCGCGAGCTCGCCGAGATCCAGGCCCGCGCCCTCGTCGCGACCCCGCAGGGCCGCCGCGCCCTGACGCGCCTCGGGGGCGGCCGCGGGCTCACGTGGCTCGCCTACCACTACCTCGGACTCGCCACGCCCGACTGCCACCGCGACTGGTATCGGCGCTTCGACGAGGAGAAGCGCATCGTCTTCCTCGCCCCCCGCTCGCACGGCAAGACCCACGTCGTCGCGCGCGTCCTCGCCCTCCACCGCATCCTCACCAACCGCAACGTCCGCATCCTGATCGTCTGCAAGAGCGCCGAGTCGGCCCGCGACTCGCTCGCGATGATCAAGCACGACCTCGAGGAGAACCCCCGCATCAAGGTCGATTGGGAGGTGCCCGAGGAGGGCGGGACGCTGCGCTCGAAGGGACGGTGGGGCAAGTCCTCCATCTGCGTCCGCCGCTCGAAGAACCTCCGCGACGGCACCGTGAAGGCCGTGGGCGTCGGCAGCTCCATCACGGGCGGCCGGTACGACCTCATCATCCTCGACGACATCGACGACGAGACGACGGTCGCGAACGCCCGCCGGCGGCGCAAGACGAAGCACTGGCTCAAGGGCACCGTGCTCCCGATGCTCGACGACGGCGGGAGCGTCGTCGCCATCGGCACGCGCAAGCACAGCGACGACACCTATCAGGACCTCCTCGACGACCCGACCTTCGCCACGATCCAGACCGAGGCCATTCTGGAGTGGCCCGACCTCACGAAGGTCACCTGGGACGTCACGGTCGACGCCTCGGGCAAGGAGGTCGTCCGCGGCGCGCACGTCCCCGCCGACGCCGGGGGCAAGACCCTCTGGCCCGAGAAGTGGCCGATCGAGAAGATGCTCCTCGTCTGGCGGAGCATCGGGAGCTTCCTCTTCGCCCGCGAGTACCAGAACCAGGTCACCGACGATTCGGCGGCGGCCTTCCGCGCGGACTGGCTCAAGGCGGCGAAGACCCGCGGCGCGACGCGCGGGTTCTTGCGCGAGGGGTGGGACCTCGACGCAGACCGCCCGCACCCCCTCACCGAGGAGTTCGCGGTCATTTGGCAGACGTGGGACTTCTCGCTCGTCGATGACGAGGAGAAGGCCGAGGAGCAGGACTCGGACTACACCGTGGGAATGACCTGGGGGCTGCGATGGAAGACGCAGGAGCGCGTGCTCCTCCGCATGGTCCGCCGCCGTGGCTTGACCCCCGGGCAGATCACGGCGCTCATCCTCGAAGAGGCCGCGCGCTTCCCGCAGCGCGCGGCGATCGTCGTCGAGAACAACGCCTTCGGGAAGCTCTACGAGATCGGCCTGCGCCGCACGAAGGACCTCCCGATCGTCGGCCACACCACCGACAAGAAGAAGCACAACCTCTACGAGGGCGTGCCCGGGATGAGCAGCCTCTACGAGTTCGGCAAGGTGGTCCTGCCCTACGGCCGCGCGTCCGACCTCCGCGCCGACGAGGAAGACGCCCGCGCCCTCGTGGACGAGCTGGTGAAGGAGCTGCACGGCCTCGGGACCGAGCCCCACGACGACACCGTGATGTGCCACTGGATCTCGGAGGTGTGGGTCCGTCGGTGGATCCTCCTCACCGAGAAGAAGCTCGCGGCGAAGAAGAGCACCAGTCGGGTGATCACCCTCAACGCCCCGTCCGCCCCGCCTTGATGCTCCGTTCTTTCGGTCGCGTCGGGTTCAAACCCGCGTTTTTGGACACACGAAGCGAAAGAACGGAGCGGTGGAGGGGGGCAACCGTGGCCCGCTCCATGCTCTTGCACGCGGAGCATGAACGACCTCGACTGTGACCCGATCCCCGACTCGTCCACCGACGCCCTCTCCGTCCTCGACGCCACGACCCAACCCGACGCGGTGATGGAGTTCCGCGCCGCCGCGGCGCGGGTGGGCTCGCTCGACGCCGCCGTGCGCCTCTGGTGCGAGCGGCGCGGCCGACTCCTCACCCTCGGCGGCTCCCACGCGCGGACGTGCCACGCCGTCCTCATCACCCACCTCGCCGACACGCTCCGCACCACGCCCGACGCCGCGCGGAAGGTGTTCTACCGCGCCCTCGGCAAGGTCGATCCGACGGCGGCCCTTCTGCCCGAAGTCGCGCTCCCGCCGGTCGAAGACGGGTGGTCGGTCCATGCCGTCGGGACGATCGACACGGTTCTCCTCGACGAGGTGTTGATCGACCGACACTCGGGCGACATCGAGATCACCACGCCCGTGTTCCACGTCACGGTGCGCACGCGCGACGCCGCCGAGGGCCTCGTGCGAGTGCGGTCCTTCTGGATCGTCTGCGACCAGCCGAAGTACCGCGACCAGATCAAGGTCGGCGCGCGCGTCGCGGTGGACGTCGTCCTCAACCGCCGCTACGCGGGCACGCACTGTTCGGTGTGGCGCTACCTCCTCGTGAGCCTGACGCCCGTCGAGAAGGGCGCGTGAGCGCGATCCACCGCGCCGTTCCGCGCCCGTGGCGCATCGAGACCGAGCTCGGCGACGTGTGGGCCTGGATCGACCCGTACACGCCGTCCTCCCCCAACGGCTGCACCGTGATGCTCCGCGGCGTCCTCACGACCGTCACGCCGCTGGAGTTCGACGGCGATGACGACCTCCTCGTGGTCGCCCTCTGCGCGGCCTTCGTCCGCGACTTCGTCGACGGCGCCGAGGTCCTCGCCCTGCACGCCCCCACCGATGAAGACACCGCGGGAGAGACCCATGAGCGATGAGACCCGCCCGCGCAAGGTGATCGAGGCCCCCGTCCTCGACGCGCACGGCCTGTGGCCGACGGTCTACCACCAGGCCGTGCAACACCCGATCGTGCAGTTCGCCGCGGCGATCGACGACCGGCTCCTTCTCGACCCCGAGACCTTCCTCCGGCAGTGGGGCTACACCCTCGCGCACGCGTTCCGACCTCATCTCTACACGGGCCGCTGGCACCTGCACTCCGCGGTCTTCCGCGGGCCGAAGAAGGCGCGGTTCCTGGCCGGTGGCTACTGGCGCGCGCTCTGGCGCCACGCCTGGACCCCATGGCTCCGCGAGAACGAGTGGACGCCGCAGCCGGGCGTGCGCGAGGACCCGCTCCACCCCCTGTGGATCTCCCCATCCGGCGCCTCCTACGAACTGTGGAACCTTCTCGGGAAGCCGCGCGACTGGCGATGGAATGGTCTCGGAATCGCCCTCACCCGCGCGGGCTTCGACCCGACGGCGGTGCGCGGCCACGAACTCATCGCCAGGGGCTTCGCCGCGCGCATCGAGCGGTGGCGCAACGGCCCACCGCCCCCGCCCCACGAGGTCAACAAGCTCTTGGTCCGCGCGTGGTCCTGGGGCGCGGGGCCCTTCCTCGGCCAGGACGTTGCAGACTCGGCGGCATGATCGTCTTCCTCCACGAACCCTCGCAGCTCGACCCCGGCGAACTCATCTACGCGCAGGCCGTCGGGTGGCGCCCGGCGACCTCCCTCTTCGACGTGCAGAAGGGCGACCTCGTGTACGCCCGACACTACGCGTGGCCGTGGGAGCGACGCCTCGACGCCGACGTGGCCCGCCTCGGGGCGACGCTCCTCAACGACGGCTTCGCGTACCGCTACGCCGCGGACCCTTCCCGGTGGGCCGAGGACCTCCGCGGGCTCACCCCCGACACCTGGGTGGACTTCGCGCAGCTCCCCGACGACACGGCCTTCATCGTGAAGGGGTCGAGCGCGGACAAGGGGGCCTGGGAGCGGATGTACGCGCCCACGAAGGCCGCCGCGATCCAGCTCCGCAGCCTCCTCCAGCGCGACACCGGGATGCGCGCGCAGACGCTCGTCGCGCGGCGCTACGTGCCCCTGGAGCGCCTCGGGGACGGCCTCGGGGGGTGCCCGGTCTCGACGGAGTTCCGGGTGTTCGTGCTCGACCGCGAGGTCGTCGGCCGGGGCTTCTACTGGCCGCCCGAGGACTGCACCGTGCGCGACCCGCCGCCCGCCTCGGAGATCCCCGCGGACTTCCTCCGCGAGGCCCTCGCCCGCGTCCACCCCCGCCTGCGCTTCTACGCCCTCGACGTGGCGCGCACGGCCGCGGGCGACTGGATCGTGATCGAGGTCAACGACGGCCAGCGGTCGGGCCTCTCCGAGGTGCGGGCGTGTGAGCTCTACCCGGCGATGGACCGCGTTTTGCGACGGCGCGGGGCATGACCGACGCCATCGCCGAGCGCACCTCCACGAGCCACGAGGAGGCCGCGGAAGCAAACGCGAGCCCCGCCGCGTCCCGCGGCTGCTCCCTCTGTGGCAACACGGGGCACTACCGGAGCACCTGTCCGCGGCGCACGACCCCCCGCGGCCCTGCCACGCACTCGCACGCCGCCCTTCTCCTGGCCGCCGCCGCGAAGCTCTCCGCGCGCCTCCCCATCTTCAGCACGGAGGACCTCGCGGTCGCCGCGCACCACCTCCACCCCGCGGCGTTCGCGCTCCAGGGCTTCCCCGAACACCCCGACCACGTGAAGATCCGCGTGCGGGTGTTCGGCAAGGCGGGCCTCGTCGGCCAGGGGTACTTCGAGCGGGTGAAGGGCGGCCTGCGGCTCACGGCCGAGGGGCGCGTCGTCGCCGCGTCGCTCCACGTTGCGGCCGAGACCGCCGAGGCCCCCGCCACGCCGCGACGGAGGAAGCGGATCGTGCGTCGTCTGCGGCGACGCGTCCGCCTGCCGAAGCTCCGCGGGCGCCACATCGTCACCGGGGCCCGTCCCGCGCTCGCCACCTCCCTCGCCATGCAGAAGCGCATCGCGATTGAGCGCGTTCTCGCCGAGACCCGATTCAACATGCGCCGCGCCGCGCAGATCCTCGACGTGTCGCGCTCGAACCTCTACGCGCTCGTGAAGTCCTACGGGATCGACGTGAGCGCAGCACGTCGCGAGAGCCACGCCCCCCTCGCGCCGCCACGGGCGGAGCCCGCTCCGACGTCACGCCCCCCGCAGCCTCCTCCGCCCGTGGCCGCCCCGGCCCCTCCGCCCGCACCGCCACCGATCGACCACGGCCCGCTCACCGAGCGGGAGGCGCGCGTGGTGTACGCGCTCTCGCGCACCGCCCTCTCGCTGCGCTACCTCCGCGGCGAGGTCACGCAGTTCACCCAGGACGACGCAAACGGCTTCTGGGCCGCGGCCGAAGGGTACGACCCCGCGAGGCTCACGGCGCTCCTTGAGCGCGCGCAAACGCACTACGACCGTCGCCTCCCGTCGATCGGCGTCGTGCAGAAGCTCGCCTCCCTTCATGCGCAACTGGTCGCGTGTCGCTTCCGTGCGTGGAATCGTCGCTTCACCGGAGGGTGACCTCGTGGCGGAGTACAGCCTCACCGTGTCGCCGTCCGACCGTTGCGTGCTCTGCGGCGAGCGACCGGCGGCGGAGGCGTATCGACTCGGCACGCTGACCGTCTCGCTCCCGACGTGCGCGCCGTGTGAGGAGCACGCGCTCGACCTCGTGGCCGCGCTCTGGGCGTTCGACAGCGTGCTGTTCGAGCGCAGCAAGAGCGGCGGGTCCGCCGAGTGGTTCCTCGCGTTGGAGCGGTCGTTGAAGGCGACGGTCGCGACGACCATCTGATGGAGGTACGGCGTTTGCATCGCATCATGGCGTGACCACGCCCCACCAGACGGCGATGCCGTTCGCGCCGCCCCCGTCCACCCTCCCGCCCCAGGTCCTCCCCGCGTGGACGCCCGTCGCGTTCCATGGCCTGCGTCGTCGGCTCTGCCAGGTCTGCGGCGCGACGACGCAGGAGAAGAACATCGACAACAAGCAGCACGCGCTCGCGCACCTGCGCGCGGAGATCGCGCGCCTCCGGTTCGGCCAGGGCCTCGTGCCCGCGTGGAACTTCATCGCCGACTACCTCTTCGGACGCGCGGAGGGCCGCATCCCCGACGAAGCGGGCCGCGCGAGCCTCGCCGCGCTCGGTCGTCTCTCCCCTCCTCCCAACAAACCGAAGTATGTAGACCTCCCGTCGGTCCATCGGACGGCGGCGGTCTTCGAGCTCAAGATGCCCGCCACGCTCCTCTGGATCGAGCGGAGCACCGCCGAGGACCTCATCAGCTTCCTGCCCGAGGGCAAGGCCCCGGCGACGCGCCTGCACCTCGCGCACATGCTCGACCTCGCGCGCCTCATCGAGGCGGGGGCGCCCTCGTGGCTCGCCGCGATGGCGATGAACCGCCGCCACGCGAGGTCCGTCGCCCCCGCCTGGATGCTCGGACAGTGGGGCATCGACGAAGACCCCGACGTGCGCGGCCGTCTCGACGACACCATGGCCCGTCTGGCCCGCCTGGAGTCGCCATCGTGACCGGACCCATCCTCGGCGCCGTCCTCGTCGCGCGCGTGCTCGTCTTCACCCACTGGCGCGACAAGGGCCTCTACGCGGGCACGATCCGCAGCTCCCGCGGCTCCTTCTTCGACTTCCGCGTGGAGTGGATCCGCTGCGACGGCTCCGTGACCTGGGTTCGCGTCGAGGAGAGCTGGGGCCCTGCGGGGTGGGATCACCCGGCCCTCGTCCGCTGCGTGGAGCGCCTCGGCCTTCCGCGTGGCTACCTCCGTCCGAGCACGCTCCTCGCGGTGCCCGTGGGGATGCTCACGTTCGAGGTCGAGGGCGACCCGCGCGACCGTGTTGATGGCACGGTGGACGCAACGTGACAGGGCATGATCACGTCCGTCTGCCAGCGGTGGCGCGCGCACCGCGGCGTCTACCGACCGGCCGGGGAGCCGATCGATCCGCGCGACCATGAGGTCGCCGCGATCCCCGACGACACCACGGCCAAGACCTTCGTCGAGCGCGAGCACTACGCGCACTCCTACCCCGCCGCGCGCGAGCGCTTCGGCCTCTACCGCCGCGGCGCCCTCGTCGGCGTCGCCGTCTTCTCGGTGCCCGTGCGCCCCGCCGTCCTCCGCCCCTTCCCCGCCGACGTGGCGGCGGAGCTCGGACGCTTCGTGCTCCTCGATGGCGTGCCCGCGAACGGCGAGAGCTGGTTCCTCGCGGAGTGCTTCGCCCGCCTCCGTCGCGAGGGCTACGCGGGCGTCGTGTCGTTCAGCGACCCGGAGCCGCGCACGGCGCTCGACGGCACCGTGACCTTCCGCGGCCACGTCGGCACGATCTATCAGGCCACCAACGCGCGCTACGTCGGCCGTTCGAAGCCCGACACGATCCACCTCCTCCCCGACGGCACCGAGCTCGCGCGCCGCGGCCTCGTGAAGGTGCGAAAGCGCGAGCGGGGGTGGCGCTACGTCGTGGCCCGCCTCGTCGCCGCGGGGGCGCGACCGCCGACCGAGGACACGCCCGACGCGCTCGCCCGGTGGCTCCGCGGGACGCTCGCCGAGGTCACGCGCAAGGTCCGCCACGGCGGCAAGCACCGCTACCTCTTCGCCCTCGACCGCGCCGCGCGGCGTCTCCTGCCCGCGGGCCTCCCCTACCCGAAGTTCTCGATGAGGTCCGCATGACCGAGTTCAGTCTCCCGCCCCACACGGACAAGCTCCGACACGGCCGCGCGCGCCGTCTTCAAGCGGAGCTCGACGCGCTGTTCTCCACGCCGCGTCTCACGCTCGAAGACCTCCAACGGTTCCACGAACGCCTCGACGCGATGACCGAGGTCCGCGCGAAGTACATCACCCCGGTCATGCTCGCGCGGGGGTTCTTTCGATGAGCGCCGAGGCGGAGGAGTGCCGCACGCTCGCCGCGCAGAAGTTCGGCGAGACCGGGTGGGTGCGCGTGACCGGCCTCGCGAAGGGCGGCTTCCTTGCGACGGGCGGGCGCACGATCGCCACCGGGAGCGGGACAGAGACGCTCGTCACGGTGTCCGACGCGACGAGCGACACCGAGGCGTGGACGCGGCTCACGGCCGAGGTGCGGGCGTGGCAGGGTCCGCCCCCGCCGCGACGGAGGGAGCGGTGAGCTTCGGCGACCCGCTCTTCCGCGATTACACCCAGGACGGCCGCGACATCGTCGGTCCTTCGGGCGCTCGGCACGATGGCTTCACCTCGACCGCCGAGGTCCTCCCCTTTCTGCGCGAGGCGTTCACGAAGACGCGCCCCGGCGTGTTCGAACAGCTCCGCGCGAGCTACCCAACGCCCGCCGACGCCGCGCTCGCCATCGCCCGCTCGATGGTCTGGAAGCAGAAGGACGCGACGCCCGAGGGCGAGGCGCGCGTCGCGGATCTCCTCCATGTCTGGGTGGCGGCGAGCGCGCTGCGCGTCACCTGGGAAAGGGTGCGGCCGTGAGCGCTCGCTGCTGTAGCCTCTGCAACCAGCCCGGCCACTACGCGCCCCGGTGCCCCTCCCGCCCGAACCCCGCGCCGCCGCGCGAGCCCCCGCCCGCACTCGACCGCGTGCAGGCCGCGGTGGACGTGATCGAGCGCACGGCCGGTGCACGTGCCGAGGCCCGACGACGCAAGCCCAAGGTCGCGCGGACGCGCCTGCCGCCCCCGGAGGCGTCCTCGGAGGTGCTCGACCCGCCGGAACGCCCTGGCCTTCACCGCAGCCCCGCGACGCACCCCTACGACCACACCCTGCGCGAAGGCCAGTGCGGCGAGCTCCCCGGCATCCTCTGGCGCCACACCTGGGTGCACGACGGGACCGGCGAGCGCATCGTCGCGACCGTGCCCCTCCCGCCCTCCGGGGACCGCTACGAGAGCGGCGAGGGCCTGGTGGTGTGCCGCCGGGTCCTCGACGCGATCGAGGTGCAGCGTCACCTCCCGACGGCGCGCGTCGAGGTCTACACCGCCGCGGGCACGTACGTCGGCCACGTCGGCCCGGTGGACGAGGACGCAGCGAGTACTTCGCCGGACCCCGCGGTGCCGCACCCGTACGGCGAGGGGCTCTGGTGACCGCGCTCGTCCCGTCCACCGTGCGGTTCGTCGCGCCCCCGTCCGAGTCGCGGTGCCGCTGCGAGACGTGCGGCCGGTCGCTCCGCCGCGAGGGCGCCCACGGCACGCCGCGCGGACAGCGCCTCCTCGACGACTCGGGCATCTCCCCGGAGCCGCCCGCGCACGTGGTCGCACAGCACGCCGCGAGCCTCGCGCACCAGCGTGCGGTGATCCTCAACCGTCGGCTCGCGGACGGGTGGTGCTTCGTCTGGGACCGGGCGCTCCTCGTCGCGCGGGAGCGCAAGCTCGGGATTGAGGTCGAGCGGATCGACCGCGACGACACTCGCGCAATGCCCCCGCACTGCGCGCTCTGGCACGCGTTCTTCCTGCGCCTCGACGACGCCGAGGACCTCGCGTCGTCGATGCCCGAACACTGGCAGTTCGCCGCGCTCTACGCCGAGGTCACCGCGGCCGTGCGGGACTTCTACGAGGCCCGCGGTGGCGCGGGGCCTTGGTGGCGGTTCCTCGCGTCGACGTCCCATCGCGGCGGGCGTTGGCCCGCGCGCCTCCGGGGGTGACCGCACCGAGCCTCCACCCTCGACAGATTGTGTCCTCAAGATTGCACGGCACGGAACCACACGGAGTAGAACACCCCATGAACACCAAAGACCTGCACGACGCCCTGACCGGCTACCTCGATCGCGTCCCCCTCGTGGAGATGGTCGGCTGGAGTGTCTGCGTCGACCTCGCGAAGCTCGATGTCAGCGGCTCGGCGTACCGCGTGCTCGGCCACCTGATCGAGCACGTGGCCGCACAGGACCAGCTCCCCGCGCTGATCGCCGCCGTCCAGAAGCACTACCCGCGGGCGCCGCAGCCCGTCGTCGTGCCTTGGCGCGAGGCCGTCGCGCTCCGCGACGCGCTCGCGGCACGCTGGCCGACGGTCCCCGAGGCGCTTTGCATCGCGGGGCAGCTCGTGCGGCGCGACGCACTGCCGAGCGGCGCCCACCTGAGCGCGAACGAGTTGTGGTTCTACGCGATCGTCGAGGCGTGCAAGCACGATCGCTTCGACGCCTTCGTGGCGCTCGCCGCGAGGGAGCCGGTCTGAGCGGTTGCGGGGGTGACCGGGCCGAAGGTCCGAAAGGATCACCGCACCTATGGTCGCCATCCCTCAGAACTTCGGCACGGGCGGCGCGGGCCTGAACCAGGGCCACGGCTCGCCCGACGTGAAGACCCTCCTCAACGGCCTCGCGTACGACGTGAACCGGCTGAAGGGCTCCGCGCCTTCAACGATCACGTCCCCCGCGGGCGTCGCCGTCCCGACCGTCACGTCGCCCGCGGGCACCACCGTCCCGACGATCGACGGCGCGCTCGCGAGCCCCCTCTCGGCCTACGCCGACGCCGCCGCCCCGACCAACACCGAGAACGCCGCCGACCGCACCACGATCAACGCCCTCCGCACCGAGGTCGTGCAGGCGCGGCAGTACCTCGAAGCGTTGCGCACCGAGGTCGTGCAGCTCCGCAGCTACGCCGAGGCCCTGCGCGCCGAGGTCGTGGCGCTGCGCACCGTGCAGTCGACGCGCGCGGGCTACACGCTCCGCACGACCGTCTCGTCGGACTACACCTGACGGGTGACTCGCCCGAAGGGGCGTGACGACGCCCTCCCAACGCCCGAAGAAGCGCACGAAGCCCACCGCCACCGTCAAGGTCCGCATCCTGCCGCTGGAGACCGGCGTCACGCCCGAGGCGGCCAAGGCGGGCGCGTCGAAGCAGCTCGACCCCTTCGCCGATCAATACGGTCTCCACGGGCTCATCGAGCCGCCCTACCCCTACAGCTACGTGCAGCGCCGCTACGACGACTCGGACGTGCTCCAGTCGGCCGTCGACGCGATGGTGGTCAACACGTGCTCGTTCGGCGTGCAGTTCGTGCCCGTGCTCGCCGCGCCGCCCCCCGCCCTCAACGACGCGATCCAGGGGGAGCGGGAGCGGCTCAAGACGTGGTTCGACGCCGCCTCCTCGGTCGGGAGCTTCACGGCCGCGCGCAAGCGTGTGCGCAAGGACCTGGCCGTCTTCGGCGACGGCTACTACGAGGTCTTGCGCGACGCGAAGGGGCGCCTCGTGGGGCTCGACCACTGCCCGACCTACACGATGCGCAAGACCCGGTGGGACCGCGCGATCGTCGAGACCGCGCGGTGGGTGCGCGCGCCCGACGGCGCCTTCACGAAGGTCACGCAATACCGGCGCTTCCGCCGCTTCGCGCAGTACGTCAACGGCCGGATGGTCTGGTTCAAGGAGCTCGGTGACCCGCGGCCGTTGCGCGCCGACACGGGCGACGAGGACCCGAACGCCGCGCCCCAGGACCTCGCGTCCGAGGTGCTCAACCTCTGCCGCTACGAGCCGGGGAGCGTGTACGGAAAGCCCTGCTGGCGTGGCGCCGCGTCCTCCGCGGCCGGTCGCGCCGCCGCGGGCGAGGTCAACGTCGATATCTTCGACAACAACGCCATCCCCCCGATGGCGATCCTCGTGCAGGGCGCGAGCTTCGACGACAACGTGATCGAGCGACTCAAGGAGCACTTCGGCACGGTGAAGGGGCGCGCGAACCGCCACGTCCCGTTGATCCTCGAAGCGAAGTCCGACGCCACCTCCGACCCCGCCGACCCCATGGCGATCGCACGGCCGGGCGCCGTGCCGCGCATCGACTTCAAGGACCTCACCAAGGCCGCGCAGACCGACGCGCAGTTCTTGGAGTACCGCACCCGCTGCGTCGAGGACGTGGCGATGGCCTTCCGCCTGCCCCCGATCTTCATGGGCCGCAGCGAGGAGTACAACTTCGCGACCGCGCAGGCCGCGCGGCAAGTGGCCGAGGAGCAGGTGTTCGCGCCGGAGCGCGCGGACGAGGACGAACTCCTGAACAGCTTCGTGCTCCCCGAGCTCGCCGCGCGGCACTGCCGCGTGATCACGAAGGGTCCGCCGCTCCTCTCCGAAGAGCAGCTCCTGAAGGTCATCGAGGTCGGCATCAAGGCGGGTGTCCTCACGGTGGCGAACGTCGCCGACCTTCTGGAGCCGCTCCTCGGCGTCGAACTCTCGTCGCCCGAGAGCTGGCGCAAGGTGCCCGCGGCGCTCCTCGACGCGCTCGCCAAGAACCTCCTCCTGCCCGCGGAGGTCACGAAGGCCCTCGGCGCGGTGACGAAGGTCGCGGGGTCGAGCGCGGACACGGGCGACGGCGCGACGACGCCCACGGAGGGCGGTGGAGGCGACGTCGCCGAAGCCCCCGCCGCGGGTGACACCGACGCAGGGGCGTGAGCCTCTCCGCCCTCTCCCTCGTCGCGCTCTGGCCAGCCTCCCTCGGCGCGGGCCTGCAACGGTCCCTGGACGCGTCGCTCGACGCGCCCACGGAGGTCGCGGCGCGTCGCCGCGTCGACTTCGCGATCCGCGCGGTACGCGAGGAGACGGACTACACGCTCGTCGAAGGGATCGCGTACCCCGCGCTCGACGTGCCCGAGTCGGGCGAGGTCCCGGGCGAGGACGCCTTCCGCATCGACTCCTACCGCACGTGGATGAGCCCCGAGACCTTGCGCGCGTTCGCGTACAAGTTTCTCGAACGCGGCACGGGGGGCATCGACTCGCACCACGACCACGGCACGGTCGGCGCGATCGTCGAGAGCTGGATCACGCGCGAGGACTCGGCGCAGTACCCGGCGCTCGTCTGGGTCGTGACCGTGAAGGTCCTCAAGGAGACGACCCGGCAGGAGCTCCGCGACGGCAAGCTCAAGGGCTTCTCGATCGAGTTCACCGGGAAGTACCGCGAGAAGACGCTCGTCGTCACGGGCGTCGGGAAGGTCCGCACGGGCGAGATCCTCGACCCCTACCCGCTCACGCTCTCGCTCGTGAAGGCCCCGGCGATCGGGATTCTCTTCGAGGGCGTCGAGGCGCGGAGCGCACGCGACGACTCGGGCGGGGTGACCCCGCTCTGGAGGAACGAGATGGACAAGAACACCGACACCCAGGCCGCCGCGCAGACCCCTTCGGAGCCCGCCGCGGCCCCGCCCCCCGCCCCCACGACCGAGGCCCGCGAGGCGCCCCCCGCGGCCCCGCCTGCGGAGCCCCCCACGCCGGTCACGGCCCAAGACCTCCGCGCGAACTTCGCCGCCCTCCTCGGGGGCTTCCGCAGCGCGCAGGACCTCGGCCGCGAAGAGGTCGAGGCGTTCGTGCGGCAGGTGGAGAGCCGCGCGACCACCGACTGGTCGAGCCTCGCCTCCGTGTGGGGCGCGTGCGCGAACCGCTGGAAGGTGCGCGACGCGATGAGCCGCGCCCTCATGGCGGCGGAGTCGGTGTTCTACGAGTGCGCGTACTACGGCTCCCCGACCGACGAGGAGATGGTGCGGAAGTTCCGCGCGCTCGGCGTGGACTTCGGCGCCGTCGTCCAGGGCGTCTGCGACGAGGCCGACGCCGCGATGGGCGTCTCGACGCGCGCCGCCGCCTCGACCGAAGGCGACGGCGCCGAGGCCCACCAGCGCGCCGGGAAGAAGCTCTCGAAGGCCACGCGCGAGGTACTGGAGAAGGCCAAGCAGTGCGCGAGCGACTGCGGCGGTCACCTCGACGGGCTCCTCGGGGAGGAGACCGAGGAGAGCGAGACGGAGAGCGAGACCAAGAGCGCCCGCGAACTCGCCGAACTCCGCGCCGCGCTCGACACGGCCCGCGCCGCCCTCGCCACCCGCGAGACCGAGCTCACGGCCGCGCGCTCGTCCGAGGCGACCCTGCGCGCGCGCGCCGAGACGGCCGAGACGCGCGTCGCCGCGCTCGAAGCCGCGCGCCCCGCGCCCCGCGCCGACGACCCCCCGACCGAGGAGGGCGCGACGCGCGCCCCCGCGAGCCCGCTCCGGGGCGTCCTCGGCCTCCAGCGCTTCGTGGGACGCGCCGCGGAGAGACCCGCGGTGGACGCCCCGAAGGGTGACGACGACGGCGAGGAGTGAACCTTCTCGTTTCACACGGTACGGCGCACCTGACGCGCCCAAGAGGTAGAACGCCATGAGCGCCAAGTCCCTTCGACAGATGACCAGCGAGCAGCGCACGGACTTCCTCGCGTCCGCCCTCTCGTCCGGTGGTGAGCTCCCCACCGAGGTCGCGAGCCAGTTCATCGAGATCGCGCAGAACGCGACGCCGCTCCTCGCCGGGTGCCGCGTCGAGCCGATGGCCTCGAAGACGAAGAAGTTGCCGAAGATCCTCTTCGCCTCGCGCGTCGTGCGCGCCGACCCCGGCGACGGCGCCGCGCTCGGTTCGGGCCAGCGCATCGCCCCGACCACCTCGGAGGTCACGCTCAACGCCAAGGTGATCGAGGTCGAGGGCTTCCTCGGCTACACCGCGCTCGAAGACAACGTCGAGGGCGAGATGTTCGAGGAGACCTACCTCCGGCTCCTGGCCGAGAAGGTGGGCGTCGATCTCGAAGAGATGGCGCTGATGAGCGACACGGACATCGTCGACGCGACGCTCGTCGCGCACGGCATGGCCCAGCAGGACGGCTGGCTCAAGCGCATCACCTCGAACGTCGTGAACGCGTCGAACGCCTACCTCTCGCGCGAGCTGCTGGAGCAGGCTCGCTCGTCGGTGCGCCTCAAGTTCCGGCGCATGAACCGCCACGCGTTCTACGTCGCCGAGAAGGCGGGCGACCACTGGCGCAACATCGTCGCCGACCGCGCCACGGCGACGGGCGACCGCGCGCTCGAATCGGTCGATCTGCCCGTCTGCGGCGGCTCGAAGGTGATCCAGGTGGGCAACATGCCCGTCACCACGGGCACGCCGGACGTCTCGACGGCGATCTTCACCGACCCGAAGAACCTCATCCTCGGGTGGTACAAGAAGATGACCATCAAGGTCGTGGACGAGCCCTGGAACGGCGGCGTGCACGTGTACATCCGCATGCGCGCGGCCTTCTCGGTCGAACAGGAGAACGCCGCGGCCAAGATCTCGGCCCTGCGCGAGACGGCCTGATCCCGCCCATCCTGCCGCCGGGTTGACCGACCGCGAAGCGTCGAAAGGACCTTCGCACCCCGATGGCAAACCCCACCGCTCCCGCTTCTACCCCCAAGCCCGGCCACGTCTACCTCAAGCTCGCCGCAGGCGAGACGTACGTGCTGCACAACGTCCCCGACGTCGGCACGGTCCACTTCACCGAGTCCGCGCCCGTCTGCCCGCACCCGATCCCCGCCGACTTCGTGCGCAAGCTCAAGCTCCACGAGGAGCGCGTGCCGAAGTACAACCACGAGGGCGAGGGCCGCGGGTCGGTGCCGCGCTTCGCGATCTCGCGCACGCCCTGGCCCGCGCCGAAGGTCGAGACCGCCGCCGCCCCCGAGGACGACGCGGACCTCCTCGAACACACGCCCGACGCGTGGCTTGCCGAGGCCGCGGGCGAGACCACGGCCGACCTCGTGACGGCCGACGAGCCCGCGGTGCCCGCCCCGACGAGCGCCCCGGCGGCCGTCCCCGCCACGCCCGAGGAGCGCGGCCGTCCCACGCGCCCGAACGCCCGCCGCCCCAACGACCCGCCCGCGGGCGGGTGACCTCCCCTGAAGGGGCGTGAGCTACGCCTCGCTCTCCTACGCCCGCGACCAGGGCATCACCACCGGCCAGGCCGACGACACGCGCCTCCAGCGGCTCCTCGATGAGGCGTCGCGACTGATCGATCGCGTGACCGGCTGGTGGTTCGAGGCCCGCACCCTCACCCTCCCCTTCGACGGCCAGGACACCGCGTGCGTGTGGCTCCCGGCGCCCGTGATCACCCTCACCTCGGTGTCGATCGACGGGACGGCCCTCACGCTCGGCGACGTGCTCGTCTACGGGTCGACGGCCGCCCCGCGCCAGTCCCTTCGAGCGCCGCGCCTCGTGCGCAAGAACGACGTCCGGTGGCCGAAGGGACGGCAGAACATCACCGTCGTCGGGAGCTTTGGTTTCGTCGAGTCGGACGGCACGACCCCGACCGAGATCCGCGACGTGTGCGTGCGGCTCGCCGTGCGCGAGCTCGGGCTGATCACCGACGCCGCGGCGCAGGGCGAGCGCCAGCGCGGGCGCGTCTTCCGCGAGAGCACGGACGGTCACAGCTACGAGCTCGCGGGCGTCCTCCCGGGCGCCGTCGGGGCGTGGCGGCAGGGCGGGCTCACGGGCGACCCCGAGATCGACGTGACGCTCGCGGCCTTCCGCAGGCCGTCGCAGGGCGCGAGGGTGTGATGGCGTCCGTCGACGTTCGAAGGACGGTCCCCGCGCGCCTCGTCGAGGACATCGACGCCGAGGGCCAATGCGAACCGGGCTGCGTACAACACATCGCCAACGGCTACTTCATGGCCTGCCCGGGGTGCGCGATGCAGATGGTCTTGCCCGTGGGCGGATCGCGCGGCTGGACCGTCACCGCGGGCGACTGGACCGACCCGACGACGCTCTCGCTCCAACCGTCCATCTACCACCCGGCGACCGGCACGCCGAAGGGCTGCGGGTGGCACGGCTACCTCACGGGCGGCGTGTTCCGCTCGCTCTGACGGAGATCCCCATGCGCCCGCGCCTCATCCACCCCGTCGAGATCGTCGTGTCGCAGGTGACCCCCGGCGCGCAGACGCTCGACGCGACGTTCGAGGAGCCGATCGGGACGCCCACCCGCGCGAACGTCACGCTCCGCGGGCAAATAAAGACCGGGCGGAACCAGGCGCTCGCCATGACCGCGGGCGGCGCTTCACCGATCGCCAACAGCGACGGGCACGTGGTCTTCGAGATCGACGCCCTCGCGGCCGCAGGCGTCACGCTGCACGTGGGCGACGTGATCGTGTCGGTGGCCGGTCGCGCCGTCCGCCACCGCGTCACGCACCTCGACGACCACGTGACCTACGCCGGTCGGCACTGGCACCGATGGGCGTACTTCGAGGACGAGGACCGGGCGTGAGCGGTGACGTGTCGATCACGACCTTCGGCGACTGGTCGAAGGCCGACAAGCTCCTCACCGGACTCCGCGCACGCCTCCACGCGCGCCTCGTCCGTGCGACCTTCCCGTTGCGCATCCGACTCGTCGAGTCGATCCAAGAAGAAATGCGCGGGACGCGCGCCCTGCACCCCTTCACGGCCGCGCAGAAGGGCTCGACCGAGCCGCTCGGCGGACGGTTCGACGACGCGCTCACGTCGCGCGTGCTCGGCGCAAACGAGGGCCTCGGGGTGTGGGTGGGCTACACGGGCGAGGTCGCGCGGCTCGCGCGCATCCACGAGTACGGCATCACGATCGCCGTCACCGACCGGATGCGCGGCTACCTCCACGCCGAGGGCCTGCACCTGCGCGCGGACACCGAGGCGATCGTGATCCCGCCGCGGCCGTTCCTCCGCCGCGCCGCGCGACGCGTCCGGGGCACCGTCCGCGAGGTCGTGCGCGACGCGCTCCGCCGCCGGTAGTGGCGCGCGCGTTGCTCTCTCCCCGCGCCATGGACCGACTCGACTTCGACGCCCCGCGCGACGACGCGCCGCCCGCGACCGACCCCGCCCCGCCCGCGCGCCGACGCCTTCCGGTCGTCCACAAGGCCGCGCCGATCGCGCCGTTCTGGGAGGAGTTTCTCGCGGGGACGAGCGACCACCTCAAGCGGCGGCGCGCGCGGCGCGCCACCCGCGACGACGCGAAGCTCACCCTCCAGCTCCAGCGCACCTCGAAGAAGGATCTCTTCGCCGGGCAGAAGCGCTACCCGATCCGCGACCGCACGCTCCCGCCGCGCCCGAGGACCTGGGGCGAGTGTCAGGCGCGCGGCCTCGGGACGGCCGAGTCGCCGTGCGCGTACCTCGCGTGCCGCTACCACCTCGCGATCGACGTGACGCCCTCGGGCGGGATCACCCTCAACCGCCCGAGTGAGGAGCCCCAGGCGGCGCCGCACACCTGCACGCTGCGCGTGGTCGAGGCGCACCCGGGCGGGCTCGACCACTACACGATCGCGGACATTCTGAACATCACGCACCAGGGCGTCTCGCGCATGGAGGTGCACGCCCTCGGGCGTCTCGCCGAGGCGTGCCGCAGGGCGGGCTTCTCCGACGTGACCCTGCGCGAGCTGCTGGAGATCACCCGCCGTTGACCCGCCTCCTCGTGGGCGTCGCGGCGCTCTGGCTCGCGCTCGCCGCCGCGGGCTCCGCCCTGCGGCAGTGGCGCGACGACGCCGCGCGCCTCCGGTGGGACTGGTACGCGCCCTCCGACGCGATCCTGCGCCCGTGACGGGGTAGACGCGCGGGCGAGGGGCGTGACGATCCTCTCCGCGACCGCGGCGCTCCTCGACGGCCTGCGCGCCGAGGGCCAGCTCGTGTCGGGCGCCGCGCCGTGGGGCGCGCGCGTCCACCTCCGCCGCACCTCCGACGTCGTCGAGGTCGCGGGCCCCGACACCGGGAACCCGGTGAAAATCGCGTGGCCGTGCCTCCTCCTCTTCGGCCCCGACCCCCGGCGTATGAAAGAGCACACGACCCCGCAGGCGCGCGTGCTCTCGAACTACAACGCCGACGCCGACACGGTGCAAGTGGCGCCCTGGCCGCGCTTCTTCGAGCTCACCTTCACCGTCGTGTGGCAGACGCGCAGCGGCGTGAACACGGGGTCTGTGTCCGCGGAGCGCCAGCTCCTCGCGGGGATCTCGCACTTCGAGCGCTGGTGCGAGTTGCACCCGAAGGTCGACGGCGCCGCCCTCTTCACGGCGAAGGCCCTCGGGTCGATGCCGAACGTGAAGCCCACGGCCGCGGACATCTTCGAAGCCCGCGGGTCGATCCGCCTCGCGTGGGTGCAGGACACCGAGGCGGCCGTCACGGTCGACACCGCCGAGACGCTGGTGGTGACCGCGAGCGCCGTACGCGTCCTGCCCTGACGGGTGACGCGCGGGCGAGGGGCGGAGGACAAGCCCCCCATGGCGCGAAGCGTAGGACAGAGAACCAGCATTCAGGATCGCTCCGGGTACATCGCCGCCGACGCGGTGGCCCTCGGCGCGATGGCGCTCGTCACCGAGCGCGGCCCGATCGGCGAGTCGCGGGAGGTCACCTCGTGGCCCGAGTTCCAGGCCCTCTACGGGGACCACGTGAGCGGCTACGTCGGGACGCGATGCGCGAAGCGCGCGCTCGACGCGGGGTGCGCCCTGCGCGTCTCGCGCGTCGTGCACTACTCGGACATCGCCGACTCCGCCACGAAGACGAGCGCCGCCGCGTCCGTCACGGTGCGCGACCGATCGAGCGTCGCGGGCCGCGCGCGCGTCACGGGCTCCGCCACCTTCCCGGTGCGCCTCGCCCACGGCGACACGTTCATCGTGAGCGTCGATCGCGGCTCGAACCTCACCGCCACCTTCAACGCGTACGCGCGGCGCCTCACGGCCTCGGGCGGCACCCACGCGGGCGTCACGGGCGGGCACTCGCTCGTCCTCGTCGTGAACGGCGTCCAGCGCGCGGTGGCCTTCGCCGGGAGCGAGAACAGCGCCGACCTCTTCGCCGCCGCGATCAACATCGGCATCCCGGGCGTCTACGCCGACGTGAGCTCGGGCAACGTCCGCATCACCACCGACAAGAAGGGCACGGGCGCCGCCCTCTCCGTCCACGCCTCGACCGACGCAGACGTGCTCGCGTCGCTCGGCTTCACCTCGGGCCAGGCGTCGAGCTCCCTCGGGTCGTCGAACGTCGCCGACATCGAGGCGGTCACGGCCGCCGAGTTCGAGAGCGTGGTGGAGGGCGCCGTCACGGGCTCCGCCGCGGGCGCCGACGCGGACGGCCACCCCTACGTCGAGTCCACGACGACCGGGAGCGGGAGCTACGTGCAGGTGATCAGCTCGTCGACGGCCGACGACGAACTCGGCTTCGGCAACGCCGAGGTGCAGGGCGCCTCGACGGGCGTGAACACCCTCGCGTTCACCGCGAGCTCGGACGGCACGTGGGCGCACGGGACGCGGGTCGTGATCGACGACGACCCCGGCGAGCCCTCGACGCGCTTCCGGGTGCGCATCACCACCGCCGCGGGCGTCGTCTTGGAGACGCACGACCGGCTCTCGATGAGCTCGACCGACCCCCGGTACGTCGTGAGCGTGCTGCGGGACGAGTCGATCCGCTACCGCGTCGTGAACCAGAACGCCGCGACGGTCGCTCCGAACAACCGCCCGCTCGCGGGCACGTACACGCCCTCGGGCGGGAGCGACGGCCTCGCGTCGCTGGCCTACACGGACTACATCGGGCACGCGACGACGCGCACGGGCCTGCACGCGTTCGACCCCGACGCCCACTTCCGCCTTGCGTCCTGCCCCGGCGTCACCGACCACGACGCGCACGTCGCGGGCACCGCGTGGGCCGCGAACCTCACCGAGGTCCGGTACGTCGGCACGATCCCGTACGCCATCACCACCGTCGCGAACGCCAAGGCGTTCCGCCGCCGCGAGAGTCCCTACGCCTCGGGGACGGCGATCGACTCGGCCTACGGCGCCCTCTACGCCGGGTGGCACCGGGTGATCGACCCGCGCACGCGCGAGGAGCTGTGGATTCCGTCGGAGGGCGAGGTCTACGCCGCGCTCGCCGCCGCGACGAAGGAGTCCGGTCCCTGGCTCCCGATGGCGGGCTCGAAGCGGGCGAAGCTCTCGATCGAGGTGCGCGAGCTGCGCGTCGCCCCGGGGCCCGACGACGTCGAGGCCATGGTGCGCACGGGCGTGAACCCCTTCTACAACGACCCCTCCGACGGGTTCGTGATCGAGGGGCAGGCCACGCTCCAGCGCACCCCCTCGCAGCTCGACCGCCTGAACGCCTGCCTCCTCGTGGACTTCATCGGCGAACAGGTGCGCGAGGGCAACCGCCCCGACCGCCACGAGCCGAACGACACGATCCTCTGGCGCGGGATGAAGGCCCGCACCGAGAAGTTCATGGAGCGCCTCGCGCAGAAGCGCGGGACGATCGAGCGCGACGACCAGGACGTGCCGCGCTTCCGCGTCGAGTGCGGATCGAGCAACAACCCGCCCGAGGAGCGGGCCGCCAAGCGCACGCACATCGACGTGTTCGTCGTGCCCCAGGGCGCGTCCGAAGAGCAGGAGATCGGCATCGTCGTCCTCCCGCCCGGCGCCACCGCCTGATCCCCCGCCCCCGCGGGTGACGCGCGCTCCTACAGGTGAGGAGTCGCACCATGTACCCTACCCCCGGTCCCCCGCTCGTCTCTGGCCGTTTCCAGCTCTTCGGCGAGGGGATGCCCCTCGGCTGGTGCAAGAAGGTCTCGGTCCCCCTCGGCAAGATCAAGCGCACCAGCGTGCAGTCCGCGGGCAACGCCCTGCCGACCCACTTCCCTTCGGGCATGGGCGAGCTCGAAGAACTCGATGTGTCGATGTTCGAGGCCGCCGATGGGACCGTGCGCCAGTACCTCCAGGCGTGGCGGCGGCAGTGCATCAACGCGCAGACGGGCAAGACCTCGGCGACGCCCGAGGCCGCGAAGCGTGAGCTCTCCGTCGTGATCTACGACCTCGACGGCACCGAGAAGGAGACGTGGAAGCTCAGTGGGTGCTTCCCGACCGACCTCGGGAAGCTCGAGCTCGAAGCGGGCAAGGAAGACGCGCTCGTGCCCGACATGAAGTTCTCACTCGACACGGCCGAACTCGCCTGACGCCAACGCGGCGCCACGTTGACGCCACACGGAGGGGCATGAGCGACTCCTCCACCACGTACGACCCCCAGAAGGCCACCGTGCTCCCGTGCGGCCGGTCGATCGTCGTCAAGCCCCTCGACGGCCACGCGCAGAAGCGCCTCACCCCGAACCGCGACGGGAAGTTCGAAGACCTCCCCGGGGCGATCACCGACGCGCTGGTGCGGTCGATCCTCACCCTCGACGGCAAGCGCCACACGAACGACCGGCTGCGCGACCTCGTGCGCCGGATGCCCGACGGCTCGCGGCGTCGGGCGTTCATGCTCACACGCACGATCACCTACGGGTCAGAGTGCCGGGTCGCGCCGAAGTGCCCCCACTGCGGGCAGGACAACGAGAGCGCGTGGCACCTCGACGAGATCGCCGACCTCGCCTACGACCCCGCGATCCTGGCGGATGGGTGGACGCTCACGCTCCAAGACCACGCGGGCAAGGCGTACCGATTCCTGATCGGCGTCGAGTCCGGGGTCACCGATGAGCAGTTCCAGAAGTTCGTGACGCAGGGCCACCTCGGGCCGATCGATCGACCGCTCGCGTTGGTGAAGGAGCTCGACGGCAAGGTCGTCGGCCCGCGCGCGCTCCTCGACCTCCCGGGCGACGTGCTCAACGCCCTGCGGCAGGTGCACGCCCTCACCGAACCCAGGACGTTCCTCTCCCCCGACCACGAGGCCGCGTGGCGCGCGAAGGCCCTCGACCTCGGGCGCAAGCTCGGCGTGACGATCGAACGCGAGGAGTCCACGGAGGGCGAGGACGAGGGCGACGAGAAGCTCTGGTTCCCGATGGGCGGGCCGAAGACGCGCGTGCAGCTCGCGTGCAGGGGGTGCTCCAAGCCCTTCTTCTTCAGCCTGCACGACGATCCAAGTTTTTTCTTCCAGCACATTGTGTCCGCGCTGGACTGATGAACCCCGACGGGGACGCGTACCTCTTGATGAAGGGGCGCGTGTTCTCGAACTACGACGACGTGATGAACCTCGCCGCGCCCCTGCGGTGGATCTACGCCGACCGGCTGCGGAAGGACCTCGACGCCGAGCGTGCCGCGATCCAGAACGCCACGCCGAAGGTCTGACGGTGACACCCCCGAAGGGGTGCCGTGTTCGACGACGACGAGCTCGACATCGGGTTGCGGGTGACGCTCAAGGATGCGTTCTCCGCCGCCGCGACGAAGATCGAGGGGGCCTGGAAGGGCCTTCAGGCGCGGCTCCGTGGGAACACGCAGGGCCCCACGCTCCTTCAGCGCGGCCTCGACGGCGTGAAGGGCGCGGCCGAGCGCCTGAACCGCGCGCTCTCGGGCACGAACACGATCCTCCCGTCGTTCGGGTCGATGCTTCGAACGGCCGGGG
>ERZ650311.527-NODE-527-length-23557-cov-5.682836_pt1 | contig 23557 bp, 20 predicted proteins | sample MGYA00376247_ERZ650311 | MGnify/ENA primary metagenome ERZ650311 (study PRJEB26733, sample SAMN07839324) | wastewater metagenome | biome: small river; feature: stream; material: water | place: USA: North Carolina | collected 2016-07-28 ...
TGTATTGTGAATACGAATCCAAAATCAACGGAACGATCGGATGTCGATGATTTTCTTTAAGAGTAAAAATTTTAACGCCTGGAACATCAATTTCCAATTTTTTGAAGAAATCAATTCCAGATTCTTTTTTGTGTTTTAAATCAATCTGAGATGTATCTCCACAGAATATCATTTTACTGCCCTTTCCTAGTCTACCAATAATCATTTCCGTTTGATCGCCGGTTACATTTTGAGCTTCGTCTACAATTACACATGCATTTACTAACGTACGACCTCTTACAAAAGCAAACGGAAGAATTTCTATATCACCTTCCCCAACCATCTTATCAATTGTCTCCCGTTCGTAACATGCATATAAATTTGCATATATTGGAGCAAGCCATGGATCCATTTTTTGTTTAATATCTCCTGGCAAAAATCCAATTTCGTCTGCAGCTGCAACAACTGGGCGAGTGATTACAATCTTCTCAATTTCACGTTTGAAAAACATATCAAGAGCTATATGTACTGCACATAGCGTTTTTCCTGATCCTGCCGCACCTTTCAATAAAATTACTGTATTATCGTATACTACCCCTTTTGCTATTTTTTGTTCTTCGTTAAGATCAATGTTGAATTTAACAGGACCTTTAGGTTTTCGTTTATCAAAATTTGATTTTGTAGACATATAGTATCTTTTTTCTTTCCTATAAGTAGGAGCTTTACGAGCTAAGTTGTTATTTACAATGTAATTCAAACTTTAAATTACCAGCGTCATAAATTCTATAAAATCCGTATTCTGTCATAATTTCATATTCTGTTTTTTTTGGATCTGCACCCATGCTAATCAATTTATGCTTCATCGCATTGACTCTTGAAATTTTTTGTTTTCCCTTGACATAAAAATAACCAGGAGCTGTTTTTGAAATAAATTTCATTCCAAGTTTTTTATAAAAATTACCATTGCTCCAATTGTAATTACAAAAACTAACTATAATTGACGGATTTTGTTGTTTCACAAATGCTTGTAATAGCTTTGATCCCCCACCAATAATTTGAACGTTGTCTTTAGTACAGAAACGTGCAAGTTCGTATGTATTATGTCCGTTCTTTTGTTTTAGAACTCGTCTTGGTGATGAAAATGTCATCACAGCCATTAATTCATTATTGTAAAATAATCCGTATCGATATTTTGATACACAAGGTCCTTGAAGATGATATTGTTGACAAAATTCATTTGAATGTTGATACGATATTTCTTTTACAATGCATTGTCTAGCAAAAATTCGTCGTTGATTAATATTTAATTGATTTAGAATCCATCTGTAAATTTGATCTCTACGGTTAATTAAATCATGTTCCCATATATGAATTAATCTGATTCCTTTTTCATTGCATTCATCAACTTTATTTTGATGAAAATTTTTAGATTTAAACAAATCTGAATGGAATCGAGCTCCATTAATTTCAAATCCGACATTTTTATCAGGAATTAGAATATCTATTTCTTGACCAGATAACACTGTTCTATCATTTAGTATAACGTTTTTAATTCCATTCTCTTTCAAAAATTGAACTATATTTTTTTCTAAATTAGATTGACCGTTATTAAAATATTTCCCCGTTCGTTTAATTCGATTTATAGCAGCAATTCTCATTTTATCTTTTGATTGCCTCGAATTTAATCTATAACCAGTTTTTTTCCACGGTTGATGTCCTGGTAACATTGTTCTTGCATAAGATTCTTCTCCTTTCTCATTCTTGCCAGATTTAATCAATTTAACTTTATTTCCACATCCACATGCACATAATGGCCATATATTATTAAAATAATGTTTAATATAATATTCTTGCCATTTCATTTTATGATTCGTAATCAAATGATGCATTAAATGCTTATGGTTCATTACCTTTTCATTACATTCTTTACAATTCACGTTCGAAGCTGATAATCGTTGCTGTAGCTTTAAGAATTTTTGTCTGAATTCTCCAAATTCAGAAGCATAACGGTCGCATCCATAATTGTTGTGCTTATGAAATAAATGGCTATTCATACCAGACGCTCTTAATTCTATATTACACAATTTACATACATGCAATGTTTGATCTTTCTGTCTCACAATAATGCTAATAATATTATTATTCTTAGTATAAGATACACATAAAAAGAGAAAAGGGTAGCAATTGCTACCCTTTTTTATTATGACTAATCAGAAAGATTAAACCATATTCAGATCTGCTACATACAGTTTACCGTAGAATTCCGGTCTTGTAATTTTCTTAGCATAACGTGTCATAACAGCTCTACGAGGTGTCATGTTAGTTGGATCATAGATCAACGGAGTCATGATCAGTGGTACATATGGAGCATAAACCGCACCTGTTTCCAAGAATTGACTTCCACGGAATCCCATCAATACAGTGTTTTCTTGCATATAAGGGTTCTTATATACTTGGAAACGGCTGTTTAACTGTCCGATCTTTTGTACACCCATTGCGAACTTCATTTTATCACCATTAGTGTCAGCTGCATATCCTGGAATTGATTCTAGAATTGTAGCAACGTCAGGAGAACATACTAAGAAGTTTGCTCCACCACGCATTGTTTTTTGGTGAATTTTATTACTTACCTTTTGTACTTTCGTACCGAATGTCATGAACCATGCATTCTGAGTTGGGTAATAAGAAGAAGCTTGTGTTTGCCATCCAGTCTGAGTAGCGTTAATAACAGTGTTGATATTAGCTGACCAGTAATCAGTTGTCTGAGCGTTTTGGATAAGCATGTCAAGTAACTCAAGATCAACTTCCATTGATACATATTCAGATAACATTGAAGTTAATTCTGCTTCCGCATCAATTGAGTGATATGCGTTAATATCTTGCGCAAATTCAGGTGTCCAAATTGCTTTCAATTTACGTGTTTTAGCGATAATTGGCTCTTGACGTAAATCAAGTTCTAATTCAGGAATTGCTAAACTTGCCTCTGAACGAGTCGTTTCGAAGTCGTTACGTGCGTAATCTGTTGCTGGTGCAATGTGGTAGTAAACAATTGATGGTTGAGCTGCTGCTGCACCGTTAGCATTAAGACCTGATGAAGAAACAATCATTATCAAGTTTCCACCACTAATACGTGTAAACTGAGGGAATACAGTATATTGTGTTCCTGAACCTGATACTGCTCCAAATGAACGAATTCCGTTTGCATCCATACTTGACAAAGAAGAGGTAGCAACAATTAATTGGCGCAATTGCTGACCTTGGGCTACTGAAGCTGAGAAATCAGCATCAAAGTTAACGTCAGAATAAGATACAGATGCAGTGGTTGCAGTTACTGATGCAGAAACTAGATTAATTGAATAACCCCATTTACCAGCACCATAAAGACCATCTGATGGATTTCCTACTACATTCGTAATACCATGAAGCGTTCCTTGTTGTGAAGCTGAAGTTGGAGCGAATCCAAAACGATAGCTTCGGTCAGTACCATACTTGAAATCAAGATAGAATACAAGACCTGAAGGAAGATTCATCGGCTGAACTGATAAGAATTCTTTAGATGCAATTTCACCAAATACGCGTCTTACTAATGGCAACGCTACGCCTGACCATTGTTCTTGGTTTGCTGTAGTACCGGTTACGGACGCTTCACGTACCAGCTGCTTTGCCTGGTTTTCAAGCATGATCGCCATATGAGCGACATCATACTCGTGTTCTAGTTCGTCCAAAAGACCTGTACGTTTCCATTTATTGATGATCGGAGTCATCACTTTAACGCGTTCTTGGTACGGATTAGAATCTTCTAATAAAAGAGAATACTTTCCCATGTGTTATTTATTTTCCTTGTTTTTGAATGTTAGCCATTTTTCTCCAACGAGCGGCAAAATCTGCTTCTTCGAGAATTGGTTTTTTTGTGTCTACTTTTGTTGAAGTAGTGTTAGTTGGTTTTGATGCAGAAGCTTCTTTTACTGGTGCCTTAGCTGTTACTTTTGGTGCTGCACCTCTTGTCTTCATCGACTCTGATAATGTTGCATAAATCAATTTTACCTCTCGAACAGATTGTGCACGATCAAATTGATCAATGATATTCATTTTCTGACTTTCGGATAGAGACTGATTAGATCTAAAGATATTCATTGCATATAGAAGTTTTGCATTTACCATGTTAACTTCTTGTAATCTACCTCTCAGCAGTTTAATTACATTAAGAGCTTCCTTCAGTTGTTCAGACGTATTTTCAGTCATTTCTTCTTCTGGTTTTTCTTCTGGTTTTTCTTCAGTAGCTTCTTCTTCTTTCAATGCATTGATTACTTCTTCGATTTCTTTGTAATCACCGTGTTGATCTTCAGTTGATTCAGTTTGCATTTCTTCTTCTGCATCGGATTGTAGTTCACGAATCACAGCTTCTAAATCTAGATCCGTTTCATCATCCATGTTAACTGCTTCTTCTGCAGGAACTTCTTCTGCCGGTGCTTCCTCTGCAGGAGTTTCTTCAGCTGGTGCTGGTTCTTCAGCTGGTGCTGGTTCTTCGACTGGTGCTGGTTCTTCCGCTGATACTTCTTCTGGAGCTTCTTCAGTTTCCTCTTCTTCACGAATCTTTGCCGATAGCATAGATTGAATCTTTGGAGTGAAAGCTTCTAATAAAGTTTTCTTAGCATTTTCAACAGCAAGAGTACGAACCGCATTTGCATCTGCAATAGCTTCTTTCAAGATATTGCTTGTTGTTTTTGGTTTTGTCATACTTTGTTGATTCTCACATTAATGTGATATAATACAGCTATTAACAGCTATAATAAAAATATTTGTAGATATCAACACCATATCGTAAAAATGGTGCATTTGAAAATATATAGGCAAGTATTATGTCAAAATGACATTTTGTTAAAAATTATTGCGTTTAGATTGAATAAATCTTGCTTTTTTCACAACTTCTCTACGTTGTTGTGATTTAGACACATATCCTTGTCTGTCCTTTAATTCATCAACACGACCTGATGTTTTAAATAACATTTTGAAATGCCTTAGTCCTTTTTCAATAGATTCTTTTGAAGGACCGTTTATTTTTACTCCAACGCATTTGCCTGGAATATGATAAGGTTGAAATTTAAACTCCATAATTGAATTCTTGTGATCTAACTGGTTCAAAATCTTGATTAGAAATATTCAGAGATAATTCAAGTTTTACATAAATTACGTCTGACGCATCGATGAAAGTTTCATTTTTAGCTGATTGCACAAATACCATTACATCCATAAATGTAGTTCCGTCCTCATTTACCATGAACACATCGCCTGATGGTATATAACCTGGGGTTGAAGGAGATACAAATACTGTTGCTACATCGATTAATTTTGTATCAATGCCATGAATACGGAATTTGTAACTACCTGGTCGATTGTCAATTTTTGTAAATTCAATTGAAGAACACACTTGTTGATTAGTTACTGGAACAACATTAACTGTTGAACCATTGTCGTTGAAATAAAACGAGAAAGTTGTTTGCATTAGTTTATTTATTTTTTAGTTTAAGATATTTTAGATATTCAGCTGGAACTACTTGTAACCAGTTTGAAGTTGTTTTTGTTTCAACTAATTCTTTTGAACCTACTTTTACACATAAAAAACGTACTTTCACAGATGGATTCCATGGTGCAGCACCAGAATACGATTCAATATTAATTGTATCTCCATTAGACATTGATACTTTAACAGCATCATTCATGTAAGGATTATCATATGTGTCAATACACGCGTGAGATGTAATTATTTCAACTTTTGTAGGATAGCAATCGTAATCACTAAAAACTAATCCGGAAGCAAGTTGTAGAGCTAAAGCTTTATCTTGTTCTGGTGATGACGATGAATCATTGTAGTCTTCTGTGGATCCAGTTTTTACTTCTATTTGATTTAGGTTAAACTTTTTCTTGATAAATGTAGCTTCTGTTTTATCATCAGTATTAAGTTTCGGTACTTTCTTGTCTTCGTAATCGTGATATACAACTTTGTTATCCTTTTCTTCACGTAAGAAAGATTCACCTAAGAAACGCTGAAAATAGTCATCAACAAAAGGCTGCAAACGTTTTAATATTTGTGACAATACATTTACATCTCGTCCTAAAGATGGATCCAATTGATTCAAACTTTGGATGGTTTGTGTATCAAGCTGCCCTAAACTTTCAGGCCCATATTCATTCCAAAAATTAACAAAATGTGTCAACGCATCATTTGCTTGTTTTGGCATTACATATTCTTTTAGCATATTTTTTACTATACGTTTTGATTCATCTAATAAATCTTCGTGGTTAACAAAGATCACTGCATGATTGTCAGCTTGAACTTCTACACCTTGTTTAGATACTTTCGAAACAAATCCAAAATTTTGCGAAAATACTTTATTGGGATTATATCGTTTAACCTTTGAAATATCAAATTTTACACGAACAGGTTTAGGTTGATCTGAAGCATACATATCCTGTTGTTTATCAGGAGTTTTTTCTGTATCATCACCTAGATTATCTTCTGGAGCTTCAAACAGCATTTTAAGAGTAATTAAATCTTTCATATTTAAAATGTTAGAACTGTTGTATAACCATCTAGTTTTCTTGATTTAGCAAATTTTTCCAATGTAGCAAATATATCAGGTCCAAAACCTTTACTTTCCATGTATTTCAAAAAATCATGAACTCTATCTTTATCAAACTTAGCACCTAATGTTGCATTATTGTGAAGAGAAACGTAAATAGCTAACCATCCAGTACCATATTCAAACAAGTACCTTGTTATATACAAACCATCAGAATTAAAGATATTTTTAACTTTTTTAAAAGTTACACCAGGTAAATTCTTGAATTTATCTACTAGGTTTTTTAACTTATCTACTCCCATTTGATCACGTGGAGCTGTCCGAACACGATCAGCTTCGTTAACAGCCTCTTTATCAGGTACTTGAATTTCATTTATATGAAAATAACGTGATAAAATATGACCAGCATCTTCATATAATGATTCCATACGCTGCTGAAGTGTTTGAAGCTCATTAGCAGTTTTTGTAAATTCTTTGATTGTATTTTGTAACGTCTTAACGTTCTTGTTTACTGTTTGTTTATCAAACCAATCGTCTTGTTCATGTAATGCTAATTGTTCTGCCATTTGAGCAATTTCAGATATTGCAGCTGCAACTTTTTTCAAATCACCTGATCTGTATAATTTTTCACCAAATGTATTAAAAGTAGAAATAGCTTCTAAAAATTGTGCTTTCTGTTCCTTTGTAAGACCAGTTTGAGTTCCTAACTCAACTGCTTCTTTCAAAATTTTTGTATATAAGTTGTAAGTCATATTAATTTTCCAATGAAATGATTTCGTTGATTAATGAATTGATTCGTAATTCTGGTGAGGAAGTTAGAGAATAATCAACACCTTCTTTAATTACTTCCATAAATGCCCTTTGAGTAGAAGGATTAGAAACTAAATCCCAACATATAAGATCAAAATCTTCCATAACTTCCACTGTATTTTCATCAATATTTTTAACTGATCCCATTCCTCTTGATGAAATGCCAACAGTAACGCCGTGTTCGAGTAGCCCTTTTACAATGCTACCAGCTGGTGTTTTATGTAATACTTCTAGCTTACCACAAAGGTCATCTCCTTCCCACCATACATCAAGAATACGATGTGATGCATTTTTCAATTCCACAACAGTGGTTTCAGGATGATCTAATTCTCCAAGTGCATTACCTTCTTTGATAAAGGTTTCTTTGTATTTTTTACATTCGCGTTCGAGAATAGGTCTAGGATATATCCGGCCGTTTTGATTTTTAGCTCCTGCTCGTTGTAATACTCCGGAAATAATTAAACGGCCATTGTTTTGTGATAAACTCTCGTTAATTAATTGAGAGTTCCATCCAGTAATTGAACTGTTGCTATCGATTAGTGCTCGTTTCATGCTTATAATTATGACGGTGTGCGTTAAATATTATCTTGCAGATGAAGATTCTATCTTGTACTTGGGTTGTATACATTATTTTGTAACTTGTTAACTAAAAATCTGGTTACATTTATTAATGGTAACACTAATCCTTTATCGTCAGTTGTTGTTCTAGTTCCAACAATATCGTAGATATATTGCAGTCTAGCTCGTTCAGCTTCTTCCTCAGATCTAAATTCCAAAATAAGATTTTTACCATCTTCACTAATTCTATGATTAGTTGGTGGAACAGACCGCGATTCTTTTATTAATTTTGATAGTTTCATCTTAAATTCTTGAATTTAGTAGCAACGTCAATTAACCGTTCAGTTATTTTTGCAATTGCTTCGTTTGTTTTAGACCAATATTGATCTGTTGTTATATTCAATTCTGTTTTAAACTTTTGAGCATGTGTTACTATTCGTTGAAGCGTTCGAATTTGCCTATTAGCTTCAATTATAGCCGAGTTTATCTTTTGTTTATCTGTTAGCTCATTATTTCGTTTAAACTCTTTATAACTGATTTCTGTAATAGTATTGTCAAAGACATCTGAATAATTTGACTTGTCAAAAACTCCAAACAAAGCCATTATTTCTTTCTTGCCCTCTTCGGGTGTAATTTCTCCGGCAGCTACCATTTGAAGAAATTCTCCGAGCTTTCTACTTATTAGCTTTTCTAAACGAGATTCAATTAAAATTGTCTTCAATTTCATTAGTTCACTTTTTTAAAACCAGCTTGTTCTAAATCTTTTTCTAGTTTAGGATCTACTAAATAATGTCGTTTTCCATCTGCAGTATAAACTAATTTGTTTTGTTGTTTACCCATTTCTGATGCTTTTTTGGGATCTGCAAAAGGTCCAACAATTCCATATTTTTTTGCTAGATCTGGGTGTTTATCATGAAAAGCGATAGATTCATCTACAACGTTTATTTTCGTGTATAACTTCGGATGTTGAATGTTATTCAAACCAGTTGTAATAACTTTTCCGACTTTAGCTCCTGGTAAAGTTCCTGGTGTGACTACTTGAAGCTTAACAGTTTTCTGTTGAATAGATTGTATTTTTAATATTGCTTTTGAATTAGTATGTTGTAATAAATCACCTACATTATACTTGGATTCTTTCATGTTAATTGTATTACGCTTTTCAGTATTAGGTTTCTGTGAAAATGTATATTGTGGATCGCGTGTCAATTTTTGACTACCGTCATCAGATGTATCTGACGAAAATGCGTTTGGAGTTGAATATGCACCAGCACCGGCAGAAGTTGAAATTTCTTCTAGCTCATCTTCTGATTCGTTGTTTGACAATTCTGTGTTCTCAAGAAGTCGCCAAATTTTATCAATTAATTTGTTGGTATCAGTCCAATTAATCATTTTTTAATTCCTTTATCAATTCGTGGAATAACATAAGTTGTAAAACGTGTGATTCTTCAATAGTCCGTAAACTTTTGTATTTAGTTAACAATTTGTTAACTTCTGTCAATTTAACTTTAGCTACCGTTGAATCTGATGATTTTATATGTTTTGTCAACTGCTCTTGTAAAGATATTGCTTGTTTTTTAACAAGCGTTTTTAATGTGGTTGTATCGGATACAGCATTTACATATTCTCTCAACAAAGATTTTTGCGAATCTGTTAATACTGAATATTTTGTATTGAATTTTTCAACTAATGATTTATAAGCTAATATTCGTGTATCAATATCTAAATTAACAAATTCCGTTTCAATTTCAGATTTCTTTGCTGGAGATTTTGCTGTAGTTAAATGTTCTACAATTGTGAACCGAGAACTAATTGTATCCGCTGGATTTACAACTTCTTGCGCTGATTGAAGTGTTCTGAAAATAGATGCATACAATTTGTATTTATCGATTTTAACTTTAAAGAAGTTATCAACATTGTAATGTTCTTTGATAGCTTTAATTAGATTATATTTTTCACGAGCTAGTTGCCTCTTATCTAGGCGCTTGTATTTATCACACACAGCTTCTATTAAATAATGAGCTTTAATTTCTGATTTAGTTTTATTCTCCAGTAAAATCTGATATAATTTAAACTCATCATTTAATGCAGTACCTATTTTAAATGCTTCCTGAATAATCTGTATTGCTGGAGAATTATGTTTTCCAGAAAGGACATCAGCTGTTATCTGTCGCGATAAAAGTTCAAATAAAATACCTGCATTCTTTATTTTTGAATGTGTTGATTTTTTCATATTGTCAATCTTCTTCTGAGTTATAAATACCCAACAAACTATCCGTTTCGTCAATTAATCGAGTATCCATAAAAGATCCACTATCTTTTACTTCAATTTGTCGTTGTGGAGTATATGTTTCTGTTAATGCAATTCGTTTATCATTTCTTAAATGATTAAGAACTTCAAATGAAAAAGGAATCCTAGGATTATTCTCTTTAGAACCTAATGGATCTCTACCAAATGGATTTTGTTGTGTTTTAAAATTACCTGGTTCGGAAGGGCGACCGGCGCCGGGTTGGCCACCTGGTTCAGATCCACCTGTATTTGTTCCCTTAAAATTCATAAATTTTTCATCCTCTACTCCATCTGATTTATACATTATTGCTAAATCGTGTGGTGTACCGTACGATTTTCCTGTAACTTTAGGGTCATTACCCTCTTCAGAAATTTGTGTGATTCTAAAATCATCTTTTGCATCATCAACAACACCATCTTTAAATTGAGTAATTTGCTCATCAGATAAATTCCATACTTCTGTATATATGAAATTTTTCGGAAACATTTTTGACTCAATCATTGCTTGTGTTAATTCCATTTTTGAAGACCATAAGTTAATCTTTTCTTGCTCAAACACAATGGATGGAGGAGTAAGTGAAATCTCAAAATCAATTAAATCATCTCCATCAAATCCTTGAATATACAAATGGATTAATGCAATTTTAGTCAATTCAGATACAACAATTCTTTGAATTCGTTCAACTGTCTTAGCGTATCGTACATCTTCTGCTGCTAAAGATGCTTTACCAGACATATCTTCTTCATAATTCAAAAACGATTTAGGAATCTTCAATGCAGCTAACATACGGTTTTTCAGATAATCTATATCTTCAATACCTGTATATTCCATTCCTTCCAGGGTATCAATTGATGTTCCTGAATCTCCTCCTCTTACAGGAAAGTAAAAATCTTCTACCATATTCTGAAGATTGAATCTGAGATTATATTCACCAGTAGTTTCATCAACATATGGAATTTTTTTCATCTTATTGATGACTTGTTCCATGTAATTATCTACTTCGTTAGGAGGAATATTTCCGATATCAATTTTAAAAATACGCTTCGAAGGTGCTCTCATAATACGATGAATCAACATCGCATCTTCCATCATAGTTATTTGTTTCCAAACCTTTCTAGCTGGTTCAACCATTGATCGACCATATGGTAAAAAATTACTATCTGTCAATAATCTAAAATGAGCTATTTCGTAATTCTGATACGTTTCACCTTGCACTTTAGCAATAAATTGTCTTGCTCCTACCCCAACAGGATCTTGTTTGAATCGCACTAAATTTGGTCGCTCAGGATCAAATTTTTCTTCACGTATAATTTCATATACAGAAAGTGGAGTTGCTCCTACTACACCATATTTTTCAGCCAATTCAAGATACCAGAAAAAATCTCCGTATTTACACAAACTACGGATTAATGGCCATAAATTAAATTCAACATTAAGAATGTCGTAAAATAAATTGTTTAAAACTTGGCCTACACGTTCGTTAGATGTCTTGATTGTTAAAACATTTCCATATTCATTTCTTGCACATGCATCATCTGCGTAAATATCTAAAGCTGATGCAATAATTGAATCTGTATCCATGATTTCATAATCACGAAACATTTCTAATCTAAAATTTTGCTGCAGAATGCCTTGATTGTAAGACATCGCTGGCGCCATTGTTCCAAATACGCGATTATATCGATCGATATATCGATTAGTAGCTAAATTGCCAGCTGTTTGAATTCGATCAGAGTCGATAACTTTAATTTGATTATTACCGACATTTCGGATAATAACGTCATTTGAAAATAATCGACTTAATCGTTGAAATAATGTTTGATCTGCCATTTATTAATTTATTCTTTATATAAATAGAGGTTAAAGTAACCACCGTAGATCTTCGTCATGTTGTCCATTAGGATTATTGTGTTGAGAAGGCAATCGCATTTTAAATGGATCTATTCCATTTCTATTTGATGTATATGCTGGTGAATATTGAGCACGTGTTGACGAAATATTTGTTAACGCGTTTCTTGTCATATCAATACCTCTTGCGCGTAATTTCAATGACATTTCTCGTAGCCACATTCCGATCGCCCATGGAATTACTAAGTCATCATTATAACCACTATTTGCTTGAGGTTTGCCTTTTTTCCAAACAAAAGTTGTCAATTGATTATGTAATCTAATTGATTTATATCGACACGCTCGTTCTCTAAACATTACTTCCATTTTAGATAGAATCAACGGACGAGACGCAGTAGATGTAGTAAATCCAGGGACCATTAATGTTTTGTCTGTCAAATCAAGATTTTTCATCAATACTGTATCGTCAATGTAATTAATATCTTTATATGAATAATACATGTTTGTATAACCACGATCAATGATAGTCTGACACGTTGACCAACCGATGTTAGCATTTTCAACCACTAATAGACCATTGTTATAGTTTGTTGCAATGCCAACCAGCATGTTACCCCATTCTTTAGTTCCTAACTGACCTACATATTCAGCGACCTGAGTCATCGTTTGAACATCAATTACATGACACGCTGAAAAATCCATTCCATCACCCCGTGCAACGTCAGCAACAATAATATAATCTCGAGTATAATCAGGCCATTCCCAAATCCAAAAATTTGAATCGAATCCTTGTTTTGCAATTGGTTCTTCGATCCAATTCTCTTTGAAAAATTTCAACTCATCCGGCTCGATGAATGTATTACCTGATGATGTAAATTCACAGTCACATTCTTGCGCTGCTGCCCGTTTACCCAACAATTGATCTTGTTCATCTCTCCATTTTTGATCCCGTTCAGGATGAACCCACCACGGTAACCGAATTGTATGCATTGGAATAAGAGAATTTCCTTCAGCTTCTACCCATTTTTCATGGAAGAAATTATTTTCACCATTTGGTGTAGATAACACAATTGCTCGTCCACCTGTAGACAATGCTGGTTGAGCTGATGTCCATATTTCACGTACTTTTGAATCATCTATGAAAGCTGCCTCATCTATTATCAACAACGATAATGCTTCTGAACGTGCTGAAGATGAAGATGAAGAAGTAGCTTTTATTTGCGAACCATTCTTTAAACGAAGAGATAATTTATTATTTTCTGATGATCCGTCATCATTCGGCTTATCATCTTCACCACCGTGTAATCCTTTAATCCACGATGGTAATTTATCAAACATGTATCTTACTTTGGTAATCAAGTTTTTAGCAACATCTTGCTTAGTTGCAATAACTAAAATATTTTTATCTGGATTAAAAATCATCATCCATAATGCAAAACCTGCGCATAAAGTTGATATACCAAGCTGCCGAGACTTTAATACAATGTTGATCTTATGTTCAAGAAATTCTTCGAGTGTTTTTGCTTGAAAATCATATAATTCAAATAACAACGTTCCTCGCATAGGATGTTGTATTTTACAATACTTACGCATAAAATAAGAAGGACTAGATGCTGCTTTTTCTAGTTCCTTCCTAATGTATTCTCGAATTTGTTGTGTTTCTGACATATTAGAATCGGATCAATGAATATTGAACCCCTATTCCTATATATACAGCTGGATTAAAACTTTGTGAAAACCCATATCCTATCTGGGGTCCTATTGATATACGTTTCTCTTTTGTTTTTGTAGATACAAATTCATCTTTAATCAGAGTGGTTTCCAACTTCGATATGCTAAGAGATGTATCAGGAGAACTAATAAAAGCGGATATAATTCCTGCTTTATCTCTCTTCAATCCAACATTCAATTCTAAATTGCGAATATTCTGTGTTATAAAAGTTTTAGGATCTTTAATGCTAATATTACGCTCAATTGTATCAATATATAACTGCGTATATCCTTGAATATTATACCAATTTGAAGAAAAATTGAATGGCAATTTCACAAGATCGTTGTTCCACATTATAACATTTTGTGTTGAATCTTGTTTGGATGAAATCTGACCTATTATATGTGAATAATATTCAATCTTCTGATTTTGTTTCTTTAGTGAACTTCGGAGTGAATCTGATAATTCTTTTTGTGATTTAATCAATGCAGCTTTCTGAAATTCAGATACTCCTCTATCTGTCTTTATTTTACGAATTGAATCAATGAGAGCTACTTGATTTTGATTAGATATAGCTAATTCTTTAGTTAAATCAATTGATCTAACTATATAAAACACACTTAATAACAACAACAATCCGATTAATATTAATCGGGAATCAACATTCTTCATTATCCAAATATTTTATGAAATATATCACTAAAGAAAGCAACTGCTGCTGTAATAAATATCCAAAAAACACGATTAGCATTTTTTCTCCATTTGGTAAACGTCTGAACCTCTTGTTTTACAATCGGATAATCACTGAATTGACTTGCCAATTGTCTGTGTGATTCAGCGTTCTGATTTACCTTGACTATCAGACCAACTTCTGGATCTACTAATTTGGTAGATATCTCGCTAATCTTTGAGTCAAGACTGTTCATTCGTTGTACAATAAAATCATGCTGAGATAATAACAAATCATGAATATTAGGTGTTTCGCTCATTTAAAAATTCTCCAATTAAAGTATCTGTTTTGTCAATTTGTGTTAATACTTTTTCTTTAGCCAGCGAAGAATCATCTACCCAACTTTCTACAGTCCCGTCTTCAGTAACAAATTGATCAGCTGTATTTTGTTTGATAAATTCTTGCATCTCATCTTTAACGTCATTTAAAGTAGAAACAATATTACCGTATATAATATTACGTTCGTATTGTTCATATGTGCCGTTTAAACGCATTTTAGTTTCTTCACGTATAACGCAATCAAAGCATTTTTTATGTATGTGCCACATTTTTTCATCTAAATGTGTATTCATTGGTCCAGAGCATTTCGGACACGATAATGGTAATAATAGCGATGCACGTAATGTATCTTTTTCAGATACAGTCATTCTTATACCATTCTTAATGGTCCATGTTTTACCATTCTCTGTCCATATATCTCCTTCTTTTGGTTTAGGAGATCGAATTGTTCCATTAATGTTATTCTTCTTCATTATCTAACTGTTCAGAATCGTCTTTGGATTTTGGTGATGGTGCTGCCTTAGGAGCAGGAGTGGGTTTTAAAGCAGGTTTTGTAGATGATGTTTGCTGTTTTTGTACTGGTGCTGCAGTTGGTTGAACTTTCTTTGCAGGAGCAGGTGCTGAACTATCCTTAGATATTGGATTTTCATCAGGAGAAGGTACTTTATTCACAACAGGATTTTCAGTTTGATCATCAATTTTTAAGCCATACTTAGTTTTAAGTGCATCTAATTTTTTATCAAAATCAGCTAACAAGCGTTCAATTTCAATTTTAATATTAGCAGCAAATTTATCTGATTCTGATTGATCTGATACTAGTCTGTATACTTCTAAAGCTTTACCAGGCGTCAAGCTTATAGACATTTTAAGTTTTGGTCGATCTTCACCTCCAGCACCTTGTCTATATTTACTCGAAACATATACAGTTGTATTTAGATTGCGAATAAATTTAGTGTCTCGTTGTTTTTCTTCAACGATACGTTTAAGGCGAGTTGCAGTTTCAGTTAAAACACCATCGCGGTGAGCTTGACTGAGTAATTCATATATTGCAATATGAACTGGATTATTTTTGTCAAATTTTATCATCAGTTTTTAAATTTTAAATATCCCAAGATGCGATTGACAGGTGCAAAGGCTCCTGTTAATTTATATAGTTTGTTGTTATATGTAAACACAATTCCTTCTGATGGTAAAATACTTTCAATACCACCAATTGCATTTAACCGTTTTAATTGCTGTTGTACTAATTCCATTCCTGCTTTATCGTCGGAATCTTTGATTTTTTGCAGAGTTTGTTGAAGTGCAGATTTAATCTGACTAGCTGCATTATCAGGGTTAATTGCTGATAAATTCTTAAATCCACGTAATACGTCTACACCTAAATTTAAAATTAACGTTTCGAATGGTTGAATCATTTGTGTACTTATTTCTTTCGAAGATTTGTCAGTTTCTGATATCCATGACAAGAAAGATGAATTAACACTCATTGACATTAATTTTTTAATATTAACAGTTTTATCACCGTCTACCCATCGTTTACGTAGAAGATTTAGTAATTCTGGTGTTGGTGTAACATTCATATTTGTCGCGTATTTTGCAATATATGCATTCCAACGTTTAGTCAAATAATCTCGAATTGTAGAATTATCAGATAATTCTTGATTTTTCTTTAATGCACTTAGAGCTCTATAATATTTGCGTATCTTTTGTGCTGGATCTATAGCTGACATTACTTGAGCCGGTTGTAATGTTTTTATTTGAAACGTCTTTTGTTTTGAAGCTTTCAAATCGTTTAGTTTTTGCTCTAATTGTTTAACTCCTTCATGATCTTGTTTAATTTCATTACCCATTTCATCATATTCTCTGAAATGGTGAAAAACTAACTGTGTTGCTCCATATGGAATTACATTTTCTGTGTCAGGATGCATTACTTCTAAATTAAGAAATCGTTTTCCTTCACCAAAAAAGTTAGTTCTATCTTCAGGTGTTAATTGTTTTATGGCTTGAGATAAATCGTTCATCGATTCAACAAAGGATGTTTCAATATTTCCACGGCCCGCAAACATTGCTTTCATTTGATCAACTGTAAGAGCTGTTTCACCATTATTTTTTAAATGACCTTTGTTTCGAGCTCCTATCAAGTGATTATTTTTCCATGAAACCATTAAATTTAATCCATCGACTTTTTCTGTCATTAAATTTAGTTTTCCAGCTAATGCTCCATCTATCATCTGCTTAATGTCATTAAAAGATAGATCCAAATCTTCATACGGATGTAACAAATGACCTGCTCCTCCTCCTTCAGTAAGAGGCATTTTTTCTTCGACTAGATTCTTATTAATCACATCAAGAATTTGTGATGCTTTAGACTTCAATTTATCAGGTAAAAAAGAAGCTAATGTTTTAACATCATTATTACCAATAGCTTTGCGCATATCAGACGCAGATAAATTTTTTCCATCAATGGCCACAGGTTTATATGGTATTATTTGAACATTCGCATGCTGAGTATTGTATTTTTCGATAGCTGCGGGACGATAACGAGTTTGATCGTCGTCCTTACTTGATACACCTAGTACAATCGTTTGATTTTCTTTAGCTTCTTCTGATAAGAAATCAAATACGGCTGCAACTGGTGATTTTGTTAGAATACGGATTTCTACATTTTTAATGTTATATGCTTTAAAATATGCTGTAAATAAAGCTTTTGAAATTTTTCCTGTAACTTTTCGACCGTTTGGTAAAAATCGAGGAGTTGCATCAGATAATAATATTATTACTTTATTTGAAATAGATGCATAATATTGAATCATTGCAAAATGACCTGCATGCGGAGGTTTAAATCCGCCTGGGACAAGAGATATATCTGCATGAATTGTTTCTTCTGATAAGAATGGAAATATAATTGATTCAACAAGATTTTTAATGTTCTTCATATAGAAATATATAGTTATGTTGTTCTCCAACCTAATAAACTGTTACTTCGCGAAGGTGGAGTCAATTTAGCATAAACGAAATCTATATCTAGTACACGTGCGTTAGTTCCCCCATTTTTTTGAAGTCCTATATTAAATGTACCAAATGTTGCGCTACCTGTTGGAATATTGGTTGTAACAAATCCCATAAAGTAATCATCTATGTATGCAGATGCACTAGTACCTGCACCATTCACTTGAAATTTAAAGACATGATACTGACTAGCTGTAAATGGATATGTAATGCTTGACGAGCTCATTACTCCAGCGCGTTGAGATCTAAATGACCATTGGCCACCATTTGCATTGTGGTTATAATAAAATCCCATCCAATCAACTTGACCTTGTGGACCCGTAATAGAATCACCAGTACCTATACTACAAGTAAAATTATCTGTCGCATCTGATGATTGAGATACTTTAACGCGAGCTGCCCATATCCACGGTGTAGCTCCACCAAATGTCATTGTAGTATTTTGAGTATATATTTGAGCTCTTCCCCACGTAGTTGTTCCTGTTGAACATCTGATTTGACCAGTTGTACAATCTACTGATGGTGATATGTAGTTTACTGTTGCAGATGCACCACCAGATGTTGCTGTTAAAATATTTGCTGAAGATGCAGCAACATATGCTGTCAAAAAGTCATCAAATACAATTCCTTGAAATGGAATATCTGTAACTGCTAAATCATAATATAAATTACCTGATAATATTGCTGAACCAGTAAAGTTCAGAGATCCGGTTTGTATTAACAAACCATTTAAAAAGAATGATCCGGTTTGTATTAATGAACCTGTTGATATAAATGATCCGCTTAATAAAAAAGATCCTGTAGAAATTTGCATGCCGCTAAGATAAACTGATCCTGTCGTAAATTGTGATCCCGTTATTATAGCTGAACCCGATAAATTATAACTACCTGTAATTACAGTTTGTCCATTATTATTGATAAGTCCTTCTACACTTACAGATCCAGTAGTTTGCAATGCACCTAAAACATATAAACTACCTGTTAGATCTAATCCATATCTTGTATCTCCTATTAAACTATTAGCATCAATTGTCAATATGTTAATTGGATCATTTAATGTAAACATACCAGTTGGTACATCAATACGAAATGCAGAATTTACAACGTATAAAGGTCCATCTTGCAATGTATCTGATGTTGAACCTATTGGAATATGATCTGGTGTAAATCCTCCTCCACTATACTTTACATAAAATCCATTTAAGTATGATGCTGTTAAGGCTACTTTTGCAGTTGTTGCATTTGTAGCATACGAAGCAGTACCTAATAAAGATCCTGTAAAACCTACAGCTGATATATTTGTTGCTCCAATGTTTGTTATAGATGCATTGTTTCCAAAAAAATCATTAGCTTCAACACTTCCAGTTATACCAAAAGCACCTGAGAATAGTAATTGATTTAAGTTGCCTCCGAAAAATAAAGAAGATGCACCTCCGAATATACCACTATTATTATATTGAATTTGCCTGTTTGCTCCACCAGGTGATGTTATAGATCCTGTTCCACCAGACGAAGTTGGTAATATCAATGATATATTGGTTCCATTACCTCTAAATAAATCTAAACTAGAACCGGTCAAAGAAGCATGTACAAAAGCAAACGGCGTATATGAAGATGTTAATGCGATACTACTTGTACCAATAAACATACCTCCGGAGTTAATATAACTCATTAAAGTAGTTTCACTAAAAAATTCAACTAAATTTACTCCATTTATTAATGAACCCGTTGAATACGGTGTAATGGGCAATGCTGTAAGACTACTTGTATTAATTGAGTATAAATAATTTGAGCGTGCAAATAATGTTACACCATTTTCTGGATATGTATTTAATTGATTTGCTGGACCTATATTTGAGCGATCAAAACAATATAGTCTATTATTACCTGCAGCAAATGCTCCGTTACTGACTCCTGCGTATGCTGCATTACCATAAAAATACGATGTAGCAAAGCTAGAAGACAATAGATTATAAATTCCATTCAAGCTATCCCATTCAAATTTATATACAAACAATGATGAACTTGTGCCTGAATTTGCATTATATCCGTATGCATAAAAGTCGCTATCGACTGATACAATATTTGTTACAGATGTTTGTGGAATAACCCACGTCTGTACTGGCGTTGTCCAATCCATTGTACTTTCAACACCGAACATGTAGAAAGTTGTACCTGCACGAACACAAACTTGTGCTGTATTCGGATTGTATTTTAATGCATATATTGTTTCTAATGATCCTGTGTTTAAACTAACAAATGAAGGTGGATCAACACTTGTATCATATTCAACAATACAATCATTATTATTATTATTGATCAACGTAACAGTCACGTACAATCTATTTGTCACATCGTTACTCTCGATAATTCTAGTTCGTGATTGCGCACTCGTTAGAACATTTCCATTAAACGAACCAGAAAATAATTTATGATCTGGAACACCATTTGAATATAAATCAGATGTTATATCTACATAATATTCGGTTGACGGCTGATTATTGTCAGCTGTTGAGCAGAAAAATCCCAATGGATAAACAGCATTTATGTTTGTATACAACGGTTGATTACTTGCACTATTAGAATTAATAGCTGCACTAAGAGGAGTACTTGGCCATAATACATTATTTGCACTACCATTAGAACTTGTAGCATATCCACAAATACCTAAAAAATATGAACTTAAACTAGTATTAAAAAATTCAACCATTGGTTGATTTGATAAAAAGAAAATAATATCTGAAATACCTGATCCAGTTACATTTTCTCTAATGGAGCAGGAATAATCAATCAGCGATAATTCGTATGCACTATTAATTGACGCAGTAAAATTTAATGGCTGAATACCAACATAAGTTGGATTATAAAAATACAACTTACCTAAATCCGGACCAGAAAATTCTCCATTAGTTAATGCAATTCTATCTAAGTTAGATAGATATAAACCAGTACCACCGTGTCTGCCGGTAGTACTGCTATCACCAATTCGTCCTCTATATCGTAATTCTCCAGATTGGCTTACAATATCATAAATGTGTGTAGGTGATGGACCATAAGCTGTTATCCATACTTGACCATAAGAGTTGATTGATGCAGATGGTGCATATATTGTCTGAATAAACCGATCTGTAGGAGGTATGATATATGGAAGTTGAAGAATTGAACCGGAATAATAATTTGTTCGTATTGTAAGACCTGGTGAAGAGCCGCTCATTCTAATACTCTCACTACCATATACGTGCAATGAACCGGTTAGTCCAAGAATAAATCTATTATACCATAAGTTTGAAGAACCTGTTAAAATATCATTATCATTAAATTGAACTGAATACGTTGGAGCTGATGCTCTTAATGTTGTTACATAACTTGCAGTTAAGGCTAAAGAAGCTGTATTAGCTTTACTCGAAGAAACAGCCCATGAAGAAGTACCGTAAAATCCTACAGTATTAAATCCATATGATGAAGATATAGCACCAGATACATTTACGTGATGAGAACTACTATTATAGAGTAAAAAAGAACTTCCACCAAATGTATTGTTGTTATTAAATTGAATTGATCCCGTTGGAGTTCCTGGCAGAGTACTACCACTTCCTCCAGATCCTCCAGTTCCTGAAATGGGGAGAATTCGCGGATCTATCCATTGAGCTAATCCATCATCGGAAATTGACGATAATATTGCACCAGAAAATGGCGCACCTCCCATGATTCGAATCAATCCATTCAATCTGATTGACGCTGTTGGATCTAAATTTAGATCTCCAACAGATAATTGATTCTGAATAACCGTAGATCCACTCGGACCTACTATTCTTACACCAATTGAAGCAGATAAATTATGTTCTACAGAACCAGACCACGAGCTTGATGGAGATATCTGACCTACTGTGAATTTATTAACAGTTCGAATAGGAGATAAATATCGCAACTCATATTCAGATCCTGAATACATAGCTGCTACATATCTTAATATAAGATGAATATTATCTGTTTGTAATATTCGATCGTGTTCATATGAACCTGATGGAAGTAAAAATTGGTTGTACATTGTTAATCTTGTGGAGGTACTTCTGGAGCATCATCTGCTACATTATAACGAGAAGATGAATTATTACTTAATAACAATATGTATGCTTCACGAGTATAAATATCACTCTTTTTCATAGCTTCAATAATTCCATCTGTTGTAATCAAATTGCGATGTAAATTATATTGATGCAATATATCTGTGTTAGGAGCTATTCTAGAATCAGGTGTATATAATTCCTTATTTGGAACAAGTTCACCGTTTTGATTAATATATTGTTTAGAATAATATTTTGTTTTTAAAATGAAGTTATTAACGTATGTTATATACTCAGCTTGTCGTCCAGAATTATCAAAATATTCAAGTTTAAAATCTACAGATGATGATATATCATACGGCAATGCAATCTGCATTTGAAAGTTATTCGGCGTAAATCCATATTCTTCATAAGGTTTCACACTAATGTTAGTTAAAAACCACTGACCACCTTTGATTTTAAAAATTATAGTACCATCACCATCACGATCTGCAATTGCAGGTAATTCGACTTCTGGATACAATCGCTTTGATTCTGACAATATTATTTGCCCAATAAATTTTCCCCATTGTGTTCCTTGTGTTTTATTATTTGGTAAAAAAGAAGATCCAGACATGTATATTTCGATATTAGGATATGAATTACTCTGCAAATCATAGCATCCCATTGCACGAAAACGAATTGCATATTTATTTCCTTCTAGACATGAAAAAGAACTGCTATATCTTAAAATAGTATGTGGATCAAACTGATTTACATTTACACTTCCAGAAGTTAACGTAAAAGGAAAACACTGCACAGCTGCTGAGCATGACTTGTGATTTACAACAAACGGTCTAACTTGTGGATCTAATCCGTATGAACTAGTTTGCCAATATTTAGTCAAGTCCGATGTTACAAAAAATAAACCGTTCATTCGTTTATTGTGATCAACGTCTTTAAATGTAGTTTGATTCGGATAAAATGGATCAACTAATAATTCTTCGGGTTGAATCTGACCATTAAAAATTTGTTGATACGTAACATCTTCATTCCGACGCTTAGCAGAAACTTTAATTGTTGATATATCACCTGTTATCGGATCTAATCCTCCAACGATCATATTAATTACGATATTTGGTACAGCTGATGAAGTTAGGTACTGCACATCAGAATTACTAAAACTGTAGCTTATACAATAATTTGATGAATCAAAATGTGTTATTTTATGATTGATCAATTGTCGTGATTTAATCAAATCGTAAGATAACGGTTTATTCACATAAGCTATTCTAGAATTCAAGACGTCACTTATCTGAGCCGTCAGCATAGAATCACAACCAGGTGCTAGAGAATATGATTCAGTTGATGGCAGCACATTATTAGGTGTCGGAATATTAATTATTCCACCAATCATGTTTGGAACAAAAATATCTGCATCAGCAGTTAATCGATATTTGTAATTAGGAACTATGTTTTCAACCCCATTAATAATGGATAGACTTTGCTTCCGTTGTTTATTTAAACGTGATATAACTGTTGTTGCAGTTTCGTTCGTTTGATTATCACCTATTTGCGACCAAATGGATGATTGTTTGTATAATGAAGATTGAATTTGTTGATCATTTTGACCATAAAAAGTACTATTGTTAATTGTATCAAATGATACTGTCGAATTTGATTGAGTCAAAAACTCTTGTCTGAACGTAACAGACAATGGA
>ERZ650311.528-NODE-528-length-23529-cov-24.447942_pt1 | contig 23529 bp, 20 predicted proteins | sample MGYA00376247_ERZ650311 | MGnify/ENA primary metagenome ERZ650311 (study PRJEB26733, sample SAMN07839324) | wastewater metagenome | biome: small river; feature: stream; material: water | place: USA: North Carolina | collected 2016-07-28 ...
GCATCCTTGCCGCAGCGCTTCGTTCGGTAGACTTGACCTAAATCCATTCACCGCAAAGCGGAAAGAATTTAATGTCTGAACTAACCCCAGATCTGGTGCGTCACCTCGCGAGTTTGGCTCGCATCCAAGTGACCGACGCCGAAGTAGACCGACTAACCGAGCAACTTGCCGTGATCGTGGATGCAGTGGCAACCATCAACAAGGCAGTCGACTCGAGCGTGCCAGCCACCAGCCACCCAATTCCTATGGCAAACGTGTTCCGCGAAGACGTCGTAGAGCCATCGCTCACCCAAGAACAAGCCCTCTCGGGTGCTGCCGATTCAGACCAGGGCCGATTCCGGGTTGCTGCGATTTTGGACGAAGAGTAAACCATGAGCGACCTGATCAGAAAAAGCGCCGCCGAACTCGTCGACTTGCTCGCCTCGAAGCAAGTTAGCTCCGTTGAGGTCACTAAGGCACACCTAGACCGCATCGCCGAGGTTAACCCGACCATCAACTCATACCTTCACGTCACCGACGAAGCAGCCCTAGCCGTCGCAGCCGATATCGACCGTCGTCGCGCGGCAGGGGAAAACCTTCCGCTGCTGGCTGGTCTGCCCATTGCGGTCAAAGACAACCTCACCACCACCGACGCACCAACCACTGCGGGTTCGAAAATTCTTGAAGGTTGGGTGCCTCAATACGATGCGACCGTCGTTAAACGCCTTCGCGACCAGGGCATGCCAATCCTCGGCAAGACCAACCTCGACGAGTTCGCCATGGGCTCATCCACCGAGTTTTCGGCGTTCGGCCCCAGCAAAAACCCTTGGGACATCGAACGAATCCCAGGCGGATCGGGCGGAGGCTCGTCCTCGGCTGTTGCTGCATTCACCGCACCGCTAGCCATCGGCAGCGACACCGGTGGTTCGATTCGCTTTCCGGCTGCAGTCACTGGAACCGTCGGGCACAAGCCAACCTACGGTGCCGTTTCGCGATACGGCCTGATCGCGCTGGCCTCATCGCTCGACCAGATCGGTCCGGTTAGCCGAAGCGTTCTCGACGCAGCACTTTTGCAAGATGTGATCGCAGGGCATGACCCACACGACAGCACGTCGCTGCCAGAATCGCTCGGATCAATGACGGATGCTGCGCGCCGCGGATCAGTCGCAGGCAAGCGTATCGGTGTCATCAAGCAGCTGACGGGTGCAGGTTTCCAGCCAGGAGTACAGGCACGTTTCGACCACAGCCTCGAGCTGCTCGCAAAGGCTGGTGCCGAGATCGTTGAGGTCGACTGCCCATCCTTCGAATACGCGATTGCTGCCTACTACCTGATTCTTCCCGCGGAAGCATCGAGCAACCTAGCCAAGTTCGACAGCGTTCGTTTCGGTCTGAGAGTGACCCCAGAGGGCAACCCGACCATCGAACGTGTGATGGCCGCCACCCGAGAAGCCGGATTCGGCCCAGAGGTCAAGCGCCGAATCATCCTGGGCACCTACGCCCTTTCTAGCGGATACTACGACGCTTACTACGGCTCGGCTCAGAAGGTCAGAACGCTCATTCAGCGCGACCTCGCTGCGGCATTCGAAAAGGCCGACGTGCTCGTGTCGCCAACTGCTCCAACCACGGCGTTCAAGTTCGGTGAGAAGCTCGAAGACCCGCTAGCGATGTATCTAAACGACATCGCAACGATCCCTGCCAACTTGGCCGGCATTCCGGGAATGGCGATTCCAAACGGACTCGCCGACGAAGACGGCTTACCAAGCGGCATCCAGTTGCTGGCACCTGCCCGCGAGGATGCGCGCCTCTACGAAGTCGCTGCGGCTCTCGAAGCGCTGCACGAGGGTGTCTGGGGCAAGAGAATGATGGATTTCGCTCCCGAGTTGAAGGTGGGTGCTTAGTCATGGCTAAAGCTGAACTGATGAACTACGAAAAGGCTCTAGAGCAGTTCGAGGTTGTGATCGGTCTCGAAGTGCACGTCGAGCTCAACACCAACACCAAGATGTTCTGCGGTTGTCGCAATGATTTTGGTGATGAACCAAACACCAACGTTTGCCCGATTTGCATCGGTCTTCCTGGCTCTCTTCCGGCGGTCAACAAGCGCGCGGTTGAGTCATCGATAGCCATCGGCCTAGCCCTCGGCTGTTCGATTGCACCGACCGGCCGCTTCGCCCGCAAGAACTATTTCTATCCGGACCTGGCCAAGAACTTCCAGACCTCGCAATACGATGAGCCGATCGCTTTCGAGGGCTCCCTCGATGTGGAGGTTCCGAGCGGCAAGGTTTTCACGGTTGGCATCGAGCGTGCCCACATGGAAGAGGATGCCGGCAAGCTCACTCACGTCGGTGGAAACACCGGACGCATCCACGGTGCAGAGTATTCGCTGGTCGACTACAACCGCGCAGGCGTTCCTCTTGTTGAGATCGTCACCAAACCTGTGCTTGGCGCGGGCGCAGAAGCGCCTGAGTTGGCTGCTGCCTATGTGCGCAGCATTCGCGAAATCGTGAAGGCACTTGGTGTATCAGATGCCCGCATGGAGCGCGGAAACGTTCGCTGTGACGCCAACGTCTCTCTTCGGCCACACGGTCAAGAGAAACTCGGCACCCGCACCGAAACCAAAAACGTCAACTCGCTGCGTTCGATCGAGCGCGCCGTGCGTTATGAGATTCAGCGTCAGGCCCACATCTTGGCCAATGGAGGCTCCATCACCCAAGAGACTCGTCACTGGCACGAAGACAAGGGTGCGACGAGTGCCGGACGTCCGAAGAGTGACGCCGACGACTATCGTTACTTCCCTGAGCCAGACCTCGTTCCGGTTCAGCCGTCGCATGAGCTGATCGAATCGATTCGTGCGAGCCTGCCTGAAAATCCTGCCGACCGTCGCAAGCGTCTTCAGTCCGAGTGGGGTTTCGCCGACCTCGAATTCCGGGATGTCGTAAACGCCGGGTTACTCGACCAAATCGAGGAAACTGTGGCTGCCGGCGCAAAGCCGCAGTCGGCTCGCAAGTGGTGGACTGGCGAGATCGCTCGCTTGGCCAACAACGAGGACAAAGAGATCGACGCACTAGCCGTTACCGCGGCAGATGTCGCCGAGCTCGCTCAACTCGTCGAATCAGGAAAGATCAACGACCGCATCGGTCGCGAAGTCTTGGCTGCGGTCTTGGCGGGAGAGGGTTCGCCAGCGACAATCGTTGCGGCCAAGGGTCTCGAAGTTGTCTCGGATGATGGTGCTCTACTTGCTGCCATCGACGAAGCACTGGCATCTCAACCAGACGTTATCGACGCTATTCGTGAGGGTCGCATGCAGGCGGCTGGCGCTGTTATTGGCGCGGTCATGAAAGCCATGAAGGGTCAGGCCGACGCTGCTCGAGTGCGTGAACTTCTGATTCAGCGCGCTTCAGAGTAGTCGTCGACTGCCTCGGCAGTCTTCTTTGGTGCCAAAACGGCAACGAGAACTGCGCCACCAAACGCGACTAACCCAGACAGCCTGAGTGCGGCAGACGAACCATCTGCGAATGCAATCGCTGCGGCTTTCTGCAAATCGACCCATATGGTTTCGAGGAATGGCTTAGCGGATTGCATTTTTTCGGGCAAATCATTGATGTCAATGCCCAGAACCGCCGGGGAGTTCGTCACGAAGTCGTTGAAATCGCTGATCTTCTCGGCCGGCACCTGAGGTGGAAATTGAATCGTGGCCACGTGGTCAACCATTTCTCCTCGATAGGTGTCGGTTAGTGCAGCTCCTAGCACCGCGATACCCACAGCGCTGCCGAATTCACGTGCCACGTCGTTTACGGCAGAAGCTACGCCTTGCTTCGACGGGGGCAATGAAGCCGTGATGGCCGTTGTAGCAGGGGTCGCCGCAAAGGCCACGCCGCTAGCCATCAGCACGAGAGCACTCTCGAATAGCCAGAAGTCGAACTTATCCGAGAGGTTCGAGAAGAGGAACATCGAAGTTCCAAAAGCGGCGAGTCCGATGGAACCCAAAACTTTTTGAGGAAAGCGCTTTGCCAGTCGACCTACCAAGCGCGTTCCTGGAAGCATCACGAATGGTAGAGGCAGCAGATGCAAGGCCGCCTGCCACGGTTCGAAGCCTCCTACGAACTGCAGATACTGCATTCCGACGAAGATGAACCCAAACTGGGCCAGAAACTGGATGGCTATCGAAAGCGAGCCGGCACTGAATCCACGGATTCTAAACAAACGTGGATCTAGCAGAGGATGCTTTGCACGAAGTTCCCAAAGCACGAACACAGTTAGCAGAACGGAACCAGCGACCAAACCAGTCACAGTGGTGGAATCGTCCCAGCCTCGTTCGGGACCTTCAATAATTCCAAACACCAGAGTGGCTACCGCAGCGATCGACAGCAACCCACCGATGACATCGAGAGGATGCTCGGACTCGTCTTTGCTGTTTCGTACGTTGACCGTGACGCCGATGAATCCAACCGTCGCGAACACAAGGTTTAGCCAGAAGAACGAGGTCCAATCGAACCAGAGCATCAGCACGGCGGTTCCAAACAATCCAACGACCGCGCCACCACCGGCTACAGCCACCCAAACGCCAACTGCCTTGGCTCGCTCCTCTTTTTCGAACGATGTAGTGATCACTGAAAGCGTGCTCGGCATGATCATGGATGCTCCCACGCCAGTGATGATGCGAATCGCAATCAACGTGTTCGGGTCCATCTCTGGTCCGGCCAGGATTCCAAAGATGTTGGCGCTGAGATAGATAAGCAGACCCACTTGTAGGAGCGTTTTGCGACCGTACTTGTCGCCTACCGCGCCTGAAAGTAGTAGCAAGCCGGCGAAGACAACGGTGTATGCGTCGACGATCCACGTGAGTTGCGTCTGGGTCGCCCCGGTCTTCTCGGCAATGTCGGGAATGGCGATATTCAAAGCCGAGACTGCCGAAATCACGGTCATTAGACTCAGGGCAATCGATGGAAGAAGCCCGTGCTTGGGTGCGGTCGAAGATGTTTTGGAGTTCAAAGCTGCGGCCTTTCTGGTCGCAACAATACTTGCACCAGTGGCAGGTTTATTTCAAAGTGCCACGCCTTAAAGTTTGAAACCTCAAAACAACTCATGTTGTTTTGAGGCTCAGAGCTTCAAAACATGAAACCGTTCATGTTTTGAATGCTTCGGGTGAGTAACGGGACTTGAACCCGCGACTTCCTGGACCACAACCAGGCGCTCTACCAGCTGAGCTATACCCACCAAGGTTGCCGAGGCAACTAGAAGATTCTAGCAGTAATGGTCGCGCTACTGGTTGGCCAGTCTTTCGGCTGCCAGTTGTGCTTCGACGGTGGTCGGCCCGGGAAGTTCGACAAAAACCGTGTTGCGGTAATACTTGAGTTCTTTGATCGATTCCAAGATGTCTGCCAACGCGCGGTGCCCGCCATCCTTTTTAGGTAGCTGGAAGTAGACGCGCGGATACCAACGGCGAGTCAACTCCTTGATCGAAGAGACGTCGATGTTTCGATAGTGCAGGTGTGCATCCACGTTTGGGAGGTAGCGGGCAATGAACATGCGGTCTGTCCCGATGGTGTTGCCGGCTAGCGGTGATTCTTTGGCTGTTGGGATGAACCGCTGAATGTATTCGAGAACAATCTTCTCTGTTTCTTCGAGACTCAGGCCGTTCTCAAGTTCGTTGATGAGGCCAGATTCGGTGTGCATGTTGCGCACGAAGTCATTCATCTGCGCAAGGGCAGCGTCGCTCGGCTTGATGACCAGGTCGATACCCTCGTCGACCAGATTCAACTCGGAGTCGGTGATGACCACGGCGATTTCGACGAGTTCGTCAACCTCAGGGTTGAGCCCGGTCATCTCGCAGTCGATCCAGACCAAGTATTGAGAAATAGCAATCACACGCCAAAACTAGAGGGGGCCTCCGACGTTTATCGGAAGCCCCCTAATTCTAGCCGTGAGGTCTAGGCGGGTTCAGCCATCGAAACAGCCTTCGCAGCCTTCTTGGCCGCGCGCTTCTCCTTGCGAACTACCTTGCGGTCTTTGCCGCCCTCGACCAGCCAATAGAGCACCGGCACGATGACCAGAGTCAGCACGGTAGACGAGAACAGACCACCAATCACGACAATCGCCAGAGGCTGTGAGATGAAGCCTCCGCCACCGGTGATACCGAACGCCATCGGCATCAGAGCAAAGATGGTCGCGAGTGCGGTCATCAAGATCGGGCGCAAACGCTGGCGCGCACCATCCATGATTGCCTCTTGAATCGGCTTTCCTTCGCGTCGGTACTGGTTGATCAGGTCAATCAGAACGATCGCGTTGGTCACCACGATTCCAACCAGCAGCAACATACCGATGAGTGCCGAAACGCCAAGCGGAGTGTCTGTAAGCAGCAGCAGACCCAGCGCACCGGTAGCGGCAAACGGAATCGAAATGAGCAGAACCAAAGGCTGACGAATGCTTCTGAAGGTGGCCACCATGACGATGAACACGATCGCAATTGCTGCCAAGAGTGCAAGTCCCAGCTGACTGAATGATTCAGCCTGGGATGCGGTGACACCACCGATTGTCGCAGTGACACCGGTTGGCAACTTCACGTCGGCCAGACGGGTCGTGACATCGGTGGAGATGGCTCCCAGGTTCTTGCCGTCTGGGGTCAGCGAAACCGTTGCGGTTCGATCGCCCTTCTCGGTGGTGAGCGAGACGGGAACCTTGGTGAGGTAGACATCTGCAATCGAGTCAAGCGACACAGTGCCCGTTGCGGTCGGAATGCGAATCGCCCGAACATCTGCAATGGTTGCAGGCAGGTCGTTCTGCACGACATAGATCGGGGTCGAAACGCCGTCAACGTTTAGATTTCCAATCGAGCTCGGGCGCATCTGACCGGCAACAATTCCACCGACGGCGGTCTCGGTTAAACCGAGTCGAGCGGCTGCCTTGCGATCAACCTTTACGCGAAGTGTGCGTTGCTTGTCAGCCAAGGAGTTGGTGATTTCACTCACGTCCTTCACTGGCTTCATGGCCTTCTGCACGGCTAGAACTCCGGCCTCTAGTCCAGCAGAATCCTTTGCCTTGATCTTGATGTCAATCGTGCTCGAGCCTGAGAATCCGCCACCACCGGTGCCGAACTTAACTTCACCGATAGAAGAGTCGGATTTCACCTTCGTGGTGATTTGGTTTTGCACATCGGTTACGTCGAAGCCGTCCTTGACGATGACCTGGATGCTGATTCCACCGGCCTGCGCTCCAAACGCAACTCGTGAGTCACCAGATGAACCGATAGTCGTTTGAACAACTTCGACACCTTCGGTTGCAAGAGCGATGTCCTCGAGCTTTCCTGCGGCTTTGTCCTTCTGGTCAAGAGTCGCACCAGGTTCGAGAGTTTGGTTCATCACGAATCCACTGGAACCCGAACCGCCAATGAAGTCGGTCTTGAGCAGAGGCACGAGCCCGAAGGTGAATACCAAGATCATGAACGAGGCGATGACGGTGATTACCGGGTGCTTCTGCGTGGAGCGAAGGATCGGCAGGTAGCCGCGCTGCAACCACGACTTGCGCTCCTTGTGCTCTTCTGCCTCGCGCACAGCATCCGCGTGGGCAGCCGCCTTAGACGCATCGGTTTCAACAACCGTGCCCTTCGGTGCCTTCATGAACCAGTAAGCAAGCACCGGAACGATGGTGAGCGAGACGAACAGCGATGCGGTCAGTGCGATTGCGAAGGTGAAGCTGAACGGACGGAACAGCTCGCCGACTAGGCCACCGACCAGGGCGATTGGCAAGAATACGGCGACCGTGGTGATAGTCGCGGCTGTGATAGCTCCCGAAACCTCCCTGACGGCCGAAGTGATGGCCTTCTTCTTAGGCTCGCCGTAGGACAGGTGGCGGTTGATGTTCTCGATAACCACGATCGAGTCATCCACCACACGACCGATTGCAATGGTTAATGCGCTCAGGGTGAAGAGGTTGAGCGAGTAGTCCAGGAAGTAAAGACCGATAAAGGTGATCAACACGGATGTTGGAATCGAGATTGCGGTCACCGCCGTCGAGCGGAACGACAACAGAAAGACCAGGATCACGATGATCGCAAAGGTAAGACCCAGCATGCCTTCGGTGGTGAGGTCTTCAAGCGACTGCTCAACGTATGGCGCTTGGTCGAAGATCGTCTTTATCTCGACGTCTGAGCCAAGCTTCTGCTTCAGTTCATCCAGTTTGTCTTGAACGCCGTGTGACACAGCCACGGTGTTTCCGTCTTGGGTCTTAGTGATCGACAAGGTAAGCACGTCGACGCCGTCAACGCGAGAGATGTTGGTTACGGGAGCGTTCTCATAGGTAACAGTCGCGACGTCGCTAACGGTGAGTAGTGGTTTGACTGCCGGCACTGTTGGAACGGTCGGTACGCCCGGAATGCTTGGCGTGCCAGAGCCCGAACCGAATGGGTTAGATCCCGAGCCGAACATCCCAGACAGCGAGGACGAACTCGATGAGATTAGCGGCAGGCTCTTGAACGCCGAGATGCTCTCGACGCGGGTGCCCACCTCCACCGAGATCGTGCCCTTGTTGTCATCGATGGTGCCGGCAGGAATAACGAAACCGTTGGACTGAAGTGCGGTAACGATATTTTGCTGGGTCAATCCGTTGGCAGTCAGTACCGAGGTCTTGAGTTCGAGGTTCACGCGCTTCTCGCGGATACCGGTCACGGTGACGTCGCGAACACCAGGAACCGACGAAAGCAGGGGAGTGGCCACATCCTCGAGAATCTTGCCGAGTGCTTCATTGTCAGGCGACGAGACTCCGAGGGCAATGATCGGCACGCTGTCGAACGATCCCGAAAGAATCCTCGGTTCTGCCTCGCTAGGAAGAGTTGAACTGATTGACGCCAGAGCAGCGTTCAGATCTTCTTTGACCTTCGAAGTCTTGGTGCCGTAGTCAAACTCGACGCGAACGATCGAAATGTTGCTCTGTGACGTCGATGAAGACGAAACCAGGCCATCGAGTGCACGAACGGCCTCTTCGATGGGCTGGCTGACCTGAGAATCAATAACCTCAGGGGATGCGCCGACATAAGTCGTGACGATGGCAGCCTGAGGCGTCTCAAAAGAAGGGATTAGCTCTTGCTTTAGTGAACCGAGAGTCACGAATCCAAAGATTGCGATGATCACCGTCACTAGGGCTACGACGGAACGATTGGCAAGGCTGAACTTCGATAGTTTGTGCAAGGTGTTCTTTCTGATACGGACAACTGCGTCAGCATAGTCAAGCAACCTGAGAGTGCTCTGTATTCCGCTTGTTGGCTAAACTTGTTCAGTTGCACACGCTGCCCTCGTAGCTCAGTGGATAGAGCAAGAGCCTTCTAATCTCTTGGTCGTAGGTTCGATTCCTACCGAGGGCGCTTTATTTAGGCAGAATCGACTTCATCTGCTCATAGATGATGCCTGGCGCACGTTCGGGCATGAATCGCACGAGCTTATCCATCATCGAAGCGTCTTTGCCCACGAACACGCGTGCCTTACCGGCTTCGATGCCGTCGATCATGATTCTGCCGGCTTCGTTTGCTGGCGTCATCTTCATGGCTGGCGCATCGGCACCGTCGGGCAGTTCCATGCTTATTCCAGAGTTTGCGGCGATGTTCGTGCCAATGGCTCCTGGATAGATCGCGGTTACGGTGATGTTTGTTGGAGTCAGTTCGCTTCGCAGTCCCTCGGTGAACAGCTTCAGAGCCGCCTTTGATGCGCCATAGACGGTTTGCCCCGGCACGGGACCATAGCCACCCATTGACGAGACATTGGCAATCTGGGCTTCTGGGCGCTTTGCAAGGTGTGGCAAAAACGACTTCACGAGGTTCACTGGCCCGTTGAAGTTGACATTCATCACTCGGTCGATGTGCTCAAAGTCGAGTTCGCTCACGAATACGAACGGCTGGATGATGCCGGCGTTGTTGATGAGCGCATCAACCTGACCGAACGCCGCTATGACTCGGTCGGGGAGAGTCGCAGTTTGGGTTCGCTCGGTGATGTCGAGCACCTCAAACTTGAACGAATCTTTTGTAGAAACCAGGGATGCGGTCTCCTCGAGGTTCTTCTGGCTGATGTCAACGCCATAGACCTTGGCACCTCGCCGAATGGACTCGAGAGTCATCTCTCGACCCATGCCGTTTCCGGCACCTGTGATTACGACTACCTTTTCTGCCAACTTCATGGTGTTACCTCCACCTTCACGCTACTCCCTTTCGCTCTGCGCAAAAGACCAACCAGGCATTTGCGGAACATTTCAGACCGTTCGCTCCTTTAGAACAACATGAACGTTTTAGAAACCAAAGTGGAACTGATGGATGGCAAGACCGTTGCCCTCGGTGAGTTGGCCCACGGCCCCATCCTCGTTGTCAACGTCGCATCCAAGTGCGGGTTGACCCCTCAGTACACTGCGCTCGAAGAACTCCAGAAGAAGTATCAGGGCAAGGGTTTCACCGTTGTCGGTGTTCCGACCAACCAGTTCATGCAAGAGCCCGGTAGCGAAGAGGCGATTCAAAGTTTCTGCTCGACCACCTACGGAGTCACATTCCCGCTGACCAAAAAGACACGCGTCAACGGCAGAAACCGTCACGAACTTTATAAGGAACTAATCAAGGCCAAGGATGCTTCGGGGATGGCTGGGCCGGTCATGTGGAATTTCGAAAAGTTCTTGGTTTTGCCAAGCGGTGAGGTTTTGAGATTCAGACCGACCACCAAGCCAGATGATGCCGCAATAGTTTCGGCGATTGAAGGCGCGCTCTAAGGCTACTTTTTGGTTGCGTGGCCGAAGCGAGCCAGCACGGAGTCCTCAATCAGCGCGACAACGTTGTAGAGAACAATCGAAACTAAAGTAATCACCACAACGTAGGCCCACACCTCGTTTGCCTTGGCGCGTCCAACGGCAGACACGATTCCATAGCCAATGCCGCCACCGGTTGCGAGCCATTCGACCAACAACGCTCCGGTGATCGCGCCGGGAACCGAGATTTTCAGCGCCGCGAAGAAAGCCGGCAGGGAACTTGGGAAAGCCACCGTTCTGAGCGCCGTAAGTTTGCCAGCGCCATAAACGTTTACGAGGTCATACATAGCCGGCGAGGCCGATCGCAAGCCGAAAACAATGTTCACGAGTGCTGGAAACAATACGACGATTGCACCCATTACAGCCACGGTGACTTCGGCTCGACCGAAAATCAAGATGATGATTGGAGCCATCGCGATAAGCGGAACCGATCGTAGCAACATCGCTATCGGCATCAGGGCCTGTTCGATGCCCTTTGAAAGGGTAAACAATACGGCGATGAGTGTCGCAAAAAAGATTCCAAACGCGAACCCTATTGAAGCGTCCACCATTGTGTGACCGAGCGCGGTCAAGACAAGTTCACGATTCTCTGCAGACTTCTCAAGCGTGAACAAAAAGTTGTAGACATCTACCGGATTCTTGCCGATGTAGGGTGTCACGTCCAAGGCCCATAAGGCGACCATCCAAAGCACGGTTACTACGGCGAGCGAGATAAACGTGTTGTAGGCGGTCTTGCCGACTCGCCTCGACAGGCTCGTCATGCAGTGCCTCCCGAGGTTTCTTTTGCCCACGGGCTAACGATTCTGGAGATGATTCCGAACAGGGCGTAGGCGAGACCAGCAATGGCTCCCGAAACCAAAGCAAGGCCCCAGACACGAGCGACCTCCAAGCTCTGCTGAGCGTTCACCATCGCCGGGCCGAATCCGAGGTCTGGCCCACCAACATATTCGCCAAGGATCGCTCCTAGAAAAGCAGCTGGTGCTGCGATACGAAGCGCTGCAAAAATCGCCGGAAGCGACGCAAGTAACTGCACCTTGATTAGCCTGTGCCAGCTGTTGCCACCGTAAACAGTTACAACATCTAGGCTGGCCCTATCGGCCGACTTCACGCCGGTTAGAGCTCCGACCATGGTGGTGAAAAATACGCTCAGGGCCGCCAATGCAATGGCTGCACCGGCGGGCTCTCCATCTCCGGGAGCGCCTAGAACCAAACGAATAATCGGGCCGATGGCAACGATAGGTATGCAGTACGTGATCACTGCGATTTGGGTCGCTAAGTTTTCGATTTTTGGAATCATAAGCGCAAGACCGGCTAGGACGAGGGCGCTGATGTTTCCGAAAAGAAATCCCAGCCCTGCCTCGGCAAGCGTCAGTGACGCGTTTTTCCAATAGAAGGAAAACCCGTCTGTCGATAACTGCTCGAGCACCTGAAGGGGAGTGGGTATGGCTCCAACGCGCTCCTCGCCACTCGAATCAGTTCTCGCGAATACGGTTACCGCGCTGATCCACCAGAGGGCGATCACAGCAAGCGACCCAATGGTTCCACCGATCCATCGTGGTCGCGAGTTAGTCATCGCTGGTGTTCTCCCCGTGAAGCCCGAAGAGCAGCTCAGAAGCTTTGTCATGAAGGGCGTGAAACTCGGGAGTGCGCATCATCTCGATGGTTCTCGGACGCGGAAGGTCGATGTCGATAATCTCTTTGATTCGGCCTGGTCGCGCGCTCATGACGGCAACCTGGTCGCTCAAGAAGATGGCCTCAGAGATACCGTGCGTGACCATAAGGGTCGTCGCGGGTTTTTCGGTCCAGATGCGAAGGAGCTCGAGGTTCAATCGCTGGCGGGTCATGTCGTCTAGAGCGCCGAATGGTTCGTCGAGCAGAAGAACCGAAGGCTGAACAATCAAGGCGCGGGCAATAGACACGCGCTGACGCATTCCTCCTGAAAGTTGCGCCGGCTTGGCATTCTCAAAACCCTCGAGACCTACCAATTTGATGATGTCTTTGAGAGCCTGCTCGTCAACCTTTTCACCCGAGATCTCAAGTGGAAGTTTGATGTTTGAAACCACGCTGCGCCAAGGCATGAGAGCGGAATCCTGAAAAGCGATTCCAAGTTCGTGGTTTCTTCGAAGTTCTTGTGGGTCTTTTCCGTCGACGGTGACGTATCCCGAAGTTGGGGTCTCAAGGCCGGCCAGGATGCGCAGAATCGTCGACTTGCCGCATCCCGAGGGGCCGAGCAGCGATAGGAAGCTCCCCTTGTCGCTGTGAAGTGTTGCATCTTCGAGGGCGACTAGGGTTTCTTTGCCGATCTTGAAGGTCTTGCTTAGTCCTGAAATGGTAATGCCGCTGCCCAGGGCGTTAGAGCCCTGAGCAGCGACATCAACCGGGTTTGACACTAGAGACTAGCCCTTGAGTTCAGGGTGCTCATCGTAGACCTCTTTGAGGAGGCTTAGGTCGAACAACTGGTCTGCAGTGATCTCGTAACCAGCCGACTTTAGGGTCGCGAGGTTCAGCTCGATCATCGCTTCGCTGATGGTGAAAAGTCCGTTTGCGGCGGTCTCTTCGGTCTGAACCAGAATCTCGTTCTGGGTCTTCGACTGGTAGTACTCCTTGTCAGGGTTCAAACCAAGGTCTGCTCCGTAGGTGTTCAGCGCTAGGTCTGCGCCACCGTTCGAGTCAGCAATCGCGTCTTTCCAGCCGAGGATGGTTGCATAGAGGAAGGCCTTCAGTGCTTCGCGGTTGTTGTCGATCGAGTCCTGGGTTACAACGAAGCTCTCGGTCACGAACGGTAGGCCGTTGTCAGCGAAGAGCAGGTTGGTGACTTCGTAGCCCTGGCTCTCAACAACGAAAGACTCGTTGGTGACGTATGCGAGGAAGCCGTCGACTTCACCGTTCACCAGCGGGGCTGGGTCGTACTGAACTGGGACCTTGGTGACCTGTGACTGCTCAATGCCGTTGGCCTTGAGGAGCGCGTCGAATAGGGTCTCGTTCGGGCCAGCCTGAACACCGATCTTCTTGCCGATCAGGTCTTGAACGGTCTGGATGTTGCCGCCGTCCTTGAGCGAAAGAATGGTGAAGGGGTTCTTCTGGTAAGTGGTACCGATGATCTTCAGAGGAGCACCCTCTTCTAGGATGATCGGTGCGGTCGAGATCGGGTTGGCGATACCAACCAGAGCGTTGCCCGAGAGAACTTCAGCCTCTGTTGCTGCTGGGCCTGCTACGAGGTTCACAGCCGAGAAGCCTGCATCGGTGTAGTAGCCGTTTTCAACAGCGAAGAATTCGCCGGCGAACTCGGAGTTTTTGATCCACGAGAGCTGAATGTTCAGTTCGCCGTAGTTGGCTGGCTCTGCAGCTGGTGCACAACCGGTTAGAGCCAGGGCTGCAACCGAAAGGGCTGCGGCAATGGCCTTGATACGACCTTTAAGGCCAGTTTTCTGTGAAGTCACTTAAGTAACCTTTCAAATGTAATTGAGCAGGTGAGATAGATCTTTTTGCTTACGCCAGATGCCTGTGGGCTTTTAGTCCCGTTATCCAGTTGGCGTGCAAAAAGTCTTGCATATGATTCGGTCGCGACACGCCGAAGTTAGCAAGAACGAGACGAAATTAAACGCGCGGTTGGTCGCTCAGAAGTTCTGCATCCATCGGCAACGTGTCCGACAGTGGAGGGGCGGATAAAAGTTGCAGGTTGAGCCCGCTGATGGCATCCAAAACCGAGGCCGAGCGGGTAACTCCTGGCAGCGGCACGACCTTGGGTGAGAGCGATCGCAACCAAGCGACTGCCACTGCATAAGTGCTCGCGGAGTGGTGTGCGGCAAAGTCTCGAAGCTCTTGGGTTGCGTCGCGTGCGTGCGCACCTTTCATGGGCGACCAAGGCAAGTAGGTGATGTCGAACTCTTCACAGACTTCGAGCACATCCTGCTCGTTTCGATAGGCCAAACTGAGTTGATTCTGCACCGTGGCAATTGGGCCGACAATTTCGACCGCGCGACGCAACTGCTTTGCGCTGTAGTTGCTGACGCCAAGGTGCTCGATCAATCCGCGTTGGCGCAGTCCAGCGAGGTTCTCGAGCTGTTGCTCGAAGGGTAGGTTTGGGTCGAGCCTGTGGTGCTGCCACAGGTCGATCTTCGAGACGCGGAGCCGTCCAGCCGATGCTTCGACGGCGCGCAAAAGATAGTCGAGCGAGGCGTTGCGACCCCAAACCTCGCCCGGCTTGCGTGTAATGCCGCCTTTCGTAGCGATGATGGCTGAAGAACCCTTGGGATGAGTGCGCACTGCTTCGGCTACGAGAAGTTCGTTGTGCCCGAAAGTGTCCCAGGTTGGCGCATAAATGTCAGCCGTGTCGAAAAGGCGAACCCCGTTATCTAGGGCTACGTGAATCGCCTCGATAGTAGATTCGCGGGTTGCATCGTCCGGGTTGTTGAACGAAGCCTTCATGCAGCCGAAGCCGATGTTACCCAAATCAAAAGTTGTCATGTTGCGAGTGTAACCCCGCTCAAAGACTCTAGGTCAGTTCGAACTGGCCACCCTCGATTTGTCCCTGCATGCGATAGAGGTCGAGTTTGGTTCTCGTGTCTTGAATGTCGAGGTTGCGCATGGTCAGCTGGCCGATGCGGTCTGCAGGCCCGAATGCCGCATCCTCGGTTCTTTCCATCGATAGTTTCTCCGGATGATATGAGAAACCTTCACCCTTGGTGTCGAGGATCGTGTAGTCGTCGCCGCGGCGAAGTCGCAGGGTGACAGAGCCGTTCACGGCAGAGGCAACCCACTTTGTAAGCGCCTCACGAAGCATCAGGGTCTGCGGGTCAAGCCAGCGACCTTCATAGAGCAGGCGACCCATTCGACGACCCTCCGCGTGATACTGCGCGATCGTATCCTCGTTGTGGATGGCCGAGAGTAAGCGCTCGTAAGCAATGTGAATCAGAGCCATGCCTGGTGCTTCATAGATTCCTCGGCTCTTGGCTTCGATGATGCGGTTCTCGATCTGATCAGACATGCCGAGGCCGTGGCGCCCGCCGATCTCGTTTGCCGCATACATCAGGTCAACCGCAGAGTCGAATCGTTTGCCGTTGATGGCAACCGGACGACCCTGGACAAACTCGATAGTCACCTCTTCGGTCGCGATCTCGACCGAAGGGTCCCAGAACTTTACGCCCATAATCGGCTCGACGATTTCGAACGAGGTGTCGAGATTTTCTAGCGATTTAGCTTCGTGCGTGGCGCCGAGCATGTTGGCGTCGGTCGAATAAGCCTTTTCCTTGGATGCGCGATAAGGCAGGTCGCGAGCCGTCAACCACTCCGACATTTCGTGACGTCCGCCAAGTTCGTTCACGAAGTCCGCGTCGAGCCATGGCTTGTAGACGCGTAGGTTCGGGTTCGCCAGAAGTCCGTAACGGTAAAAACGCTCGATGTCGTTGCCCTTATAAGTTGACCCGTCGCCCCAGATTTCTACCCCGTCTTCACGCATGGCGCGAACTAGCAGCGTGCCGGTGACTACTCGACCAAGGGGAGTGGTGTTGAAATAAACCTTTCCTCCGGTGCGAATGTGGAAGGCACCGCAGGCGATTGCCGCTAGACCTTCTTCGACCAGAGATTGGCGGCAGTCAACCAGGCGACCAGCCTGAGCGCCATAGAGAGTTGCGCGCTCGGGAATCGAGTCAATGTCATCCTCGTCGTATTGGCCGAGGTTGGCGGTGTATGCGAATGGAATGGCACCTTTTTCGCGCATCCATGCGACCGCGACAGAGGTGTCGAGACCACCGGAGAAAGCAATGCCGACCTTTTCGCCGACGGGGAGGGAAGCTAAGACTTTAGACACGTCTTCTAGGTTACCCGACATGGCTTGGCGGTGCAGGTCTGAGGCAATGTCGACTCGGATCCAGTGGCCATCTGAGGTCTTGGTGTTCCCGAAAGCCCTTCTGTTGTTTGCGAAACTTCGTTCGCGGTTAGCTCGGTTGCTGCTGCGTGATGCAGTGGATGCCGCCTCCACGCGCGAAAAGCGCTCTTGCGTCGACGAGCACGATCTCACGGTCGGGATAGACCACCTCAAGTATGCGCTTGGCCACCACATCGTTCGGGTCATCAAACGAACACAAGATCACGGCTCCGTTGCAGATGTAGTGGTTTATGTAGGAGTAGTCGACCACTCCATGTTCATCTCTCAGCGCGGTAGGTGCAGGCACTCCGACCAATCGAAAGTCGGTCTGCTCCTCGAGCGTTCTGCGAACTTCGTGGCTCACAGCAAAATCGGGGTGCTCGGGGTTTTGTTGGTCGTGATAAAGAACCGTGTTCTCGTCAGCAAAGCTGGCGACGATGTCGATGTGACCCTGAGTGCCAAACTCTTCGTAGTCTCGAGTGAGACCTCGGCGAATCCAAATCGCTTTGCTTGTGCCGATCATCCTGTGGATTTCGGTTTCAACCTCGGTGCGTGACCAAGCGGGGTTGCGGCCCTTGCCAAGCTGAACGGTGTCGGTCAGCATCACCGCACCCGCGCCATTCACGTGGATGCCGCCGCCTTCGTTGACAAGCCGTGAACGAACTGATTGCACTCCGATTCGACCTGCGATAGTGGAAGCAATCCTGTCGTCGTTGTCCCAGGTTGACCACTCGCTCTGACCGCCCCAACCGTTGAAGGTCCAGTCGACGGCTAGCAGGTCGCCAGAATCGTTTTTCACGAAGGTTGGACCGATGTCGCGCATCCAGCCGTCATCTAACAACGCCTCGACTATCTCCACACGCCCATCTAGGTAGTCACGAGCCACGGCGATTTGCTCGGGATGCACGAGCATGGTTACCGGCTCGAACGCGACCACCGCGTTCGCTACGTTCGACCAAGCTCGATAGGCCTCAGCGGCTTCGTGAGTCGAATCGCCCAGCGTGTATTCGGCGTGAGGCCAGGCCATCCAGGTTCGCTCGTGGGGGGCCCATTCAGCCGGCATGCGAAGACTCACCATTCACCTGCGATTCCACCCTGAGCGCCGTCTCCGTTCTCGCCTCTAGGGTTCACAACCGGCTTGGTTAGAGCAGAGTAGGTGTCGGGTCGGCGTGTGGCCAAAAACGGAAAAAGGTCGAGCCAGTCTCTTCTTTGGTCTAGGTCTAGGTCGGCAACCAAAACTTCGTCACCTTCTCGCGCGGCTTGCACCAACACTCGACCGTATGGGTCGCTGATGAAGCTCGAGCCGTAGAAGTTTAATTTGCCTTCGTGACCCCAGCGATTCGGCACGACCATGAAGGTTCCGTTGGCGATTCCGTTGCCCACGATCACCTGACGCCAGAGCGGTTCAGTATCAAATTCGGGATGATCGGGCTCGGAGCCAATCGCGGTGGGGTAGACAAGAATCTCAGCGCCGCGCAGCGAATAGTTGCGTGCGACTTCAGGGAACCACTCATCCCAGCAGGTTGGCAGGCCGATCTTTGCCGTCGTGCCACCAAGGTGCGTTGCGTATACGGGGTACGGCTCACCATCGGCTGGCCCCGGTTCGAAGTATTTGTCTTCGTAATAGCCGGCGGTTACCGGTATGTGCAACTTCGGGGTTCTAGCCAGCAGGGTTCCATTCGGGTGAACCATGATGGCACTATTTAGTGCTCGGCCGTCCGCGGTTGATTTGTATTCGTAAAGTGACGCGTGGACGATAACACCGTGCTCAGCAGCAGCATTCGCTGCAAACGCTCTGGTGGCACCGTCTTCTAGCGATTCAGCCGAGTAGTTCGGAACAGTGGTCGGCTTGGCATCTGCGGGGTAGCGGCTTAACGTCAACTCTGGCAAGAAAACGATGGATGCGCCCGCCGAGGCTGCGAGCTCAATGCCTTCGTTCAACTTTGCTTGGTGTTCTTCTTGTGATTCGTGCCATCGCGTTTGCACCAATGCAACTCGCACCGGCTTGCGTGTAGCTGGCTTTACGCGTGAAAGCGACTCCGTGCGTCCTGCAACTGTGAGCTTCATTCCTACTCCATCGTTTCTAGAATTTCGACCAGTAGGTGTGTGGTCGTCGCGGGGTTGACGATTGCAAATCTTGTGTTTGGTCGTCCTCGGTGTGAGCTCGGCACCACTAATCCAGTGCCAGCGTCTAGCAAGCGGTCGCTCCAAGCTTGATAGTCAGACAGTTGCCAGCCTCTTTTCTCAAAAACGACGACGCTGAGTTCGGGCTCTCGAACCAGCACCAAATCTTCGCGCCCACGAATGTATTCAGCGATTTCCACCGTGACCTGAATGTTCTGAGACACGGCCTTTCGATAAGCCGAGACACCGTGGGTGGCCAGCGAGAACCAGAGTGGCAAACCGCGCACGCGTCGGGTTAGGTTGTAGGCATAGTCGCTGGGGTTCCAGTCGCCCGATTCGGTTAGCGTGTCGAGATATTCACCGTGTTGGGTGTGTGCCGCTTTTGCTAGTTCTGGGTTTCGGTAGACCAACGCGCAAGCATCAAAAGGTGCAAACAACCACTTGTGTGGATCGACGATAAACGAGTCGCACAGTTCAGTGCCATCGAACAGGTGTTTGGTTTCTGGTGCAAGAATCGCGGCAAGCCCATAGGCTCCATCGATGTGGTACCAAAGCCCGTGCCGCTTCGCCACGTCGCCCACTTCTCGCAGCCGGTCAACGATTCCGAAATTTGTGGTTCCACCTGTTGCTACAACCGCGAAGACGCCATCCCCAGCGTCGTCGAGTGCTCTCTGCACCGCATCCCCGGTGAGGCGACCTTCACCATCGACATCCGCCTTGATTATCTCGACATCCATGACGGCTGCGGCAGATTTCAAGGACGAGTGCGCTTCGGCCGAGCAGATGAACTTCCAACGCTCTGGTCTTGCGATACCTCGGCTGGTGCGCTCGGCCAGTGCACTGTGTCTAGCTGCGACCAAAGCAGACAGGTTGCCCAGTGTTCCACCTTGAACGAAGACACCGCCTGCTGAGTCGGGAAGTCCAACCTCTCGAGCCAACCAAGAGAGCACTTCATTTTCGGCATAAACCGCGCCAGCCCCCTCCATCCACGATCCCCCGTAGATAGAAGATGCAGAAACAACCAAATCGAATAGTGTTGCTGCTTCGGTTGGCGCAGTCGGGATGAACGATACATATCCAGGATGGTCAGTCGATAGGCATGCGGGCGCTAAAACCTCTGCGAACAGCTTCAAAGCTTGGATTCCGCCAAGCCCTGACTCGGTCACGGTATTGGGCGCTTGGGCCCTCAAGAATTCGAGCGATTTGGGTGCATCGAGCGGAACGGGGTCGTAGGCCATTCGAGTTCTTGCATAGGCGAAGATGGCCTCTCTCAGAGCCTCGGTCTCTGGCGTCGAACTGTGCATGTTCGGCGTTTCTGAAAACATTTCGCTCTCCAATAAATCGGCATCGATCCTGGGGCTAGCCTATCCGAGTGATTCACCGAATATTCCTAAAGACCTAAGCCACAGGCGCCGATTTTCGGGTTTAGCCTTGGATGGTGCACACGTCCAGTTTTCGTCGAACGATGATCGCAATCTCAGCCAGTTTGGGGTTGATTGCGAGCACGCTTGCGCCTTCAGCAGCAACGGCGGCCTATAGTTGTGCCCAAACTAAGTCACTTTCGAAGTACTCATCTCGCACCACGACTCAGGTCGGTTCGGGCGTGGTCTTAGGTGAAGTGAATTTTGATCCAGGGGTTGCTAATCCAACGGTGCTCAACACCAAGGTTTCCTGGGCTAAAGGTTCGCTTGCCAAGGTTAAGTTTGTTTCAGCTCAGGCACCTGTAGGCGAAACATCGTCGCAATACAAACTTGCGGCAGATTTCTCGGCTTTGGCCTACATCAACACCGATTACTACAACGAAGGCTCGCGCTTTCCTTATTCGGCGGTGATGCGCGACGGCAAACTCACCTATGCACCCGCCCACTCCACGAATGTGGTTGCACTTGCTGAGGTGCCCTATTCAAGCTCTGGTGGATACCCCGGTTCGAGCTCGCTCAAGTCTGGAGCGTCAACGATTGTTGTCACCGGTGTTAACACCGGAGTTCTGCTCGCCACCTCGGCAGCGACAGTGCTCACCACGGAATATAGGCCGAAAACTCTGCCCGCCCACCAAGCGGCCCTGTGGGTAGACGGTGGCAAGGTCATCAAGGTTTATTCAAAACCTGCGACTTTCAAGGTGAAGACCGGCTACCTGATTCTGGCTACTGGAGCGCATGCTAACCGCATCCGTGCCCTCAAAGTTGGTGCAAAAGTAAGTTACAAACTCCCACCAATTCCCGCGCCAAGAAACGTCATGGTCTCCGACCGCATCTGGGCGGCTGGCAAGGTGACCACCGGAGGTGTTTCATTGGCAATCCGTGCGGTGAATACCGATGGGTTAAGCAACGCTGCGAATCTTTATGACTCCAACTATTCGAAGAACAGACCTACGTTGGAAGGCCGTTACACACTGGTTGTCGATGCCGAAGGCAAGCTGAAGTCAAAGTATTGGGGAGGATCCACAGTTGCCGTGCCAGACGGTGGCAAGGTGATCCAGCTCGGAAACGATGGGCTAGCACTCTATAAGGCTGCGGTCGTAGGCGCATCCGTCGAGATCACAAACGGGTATGCCAGCCGTTCGGGGTTAAGGCTGATCGAAGCTTCTGGTCGCGGCGGTGACCTCTTGGCGGCTGGCAAGACAATTCAGGTCTGCTACCCAAGAACCGAAGAAGTTCGTCCCCGCACTGCGATCGGTTGGAACAACGCAACCGGCGAAGTTTGGATTGCCACCTCGAGTTCGGGTAACTTCCTAGCCGATTTTGGTTTCAGGATGGGTGGCTCAACCATCCGACAGATGACCGAGTGGTTGCGCGAACTCGGTGCGACCGATGCGGTTACGGTCGATGGTGGTGGTTCGACAACTTTTATGGCCAAGCTCGACGGAGCCATTCACCGAATTGACCTGCCCGACCAAGCCTGGATTCGAGAGATTCCGGTTGGCGTAGCTTTGAGTCCGCGTTAGTTCTCGGCGTCGGATGACTCTTCATTTGAATGCTGCTCTTTAGCAATTTCGGCTCTCACCGAATCCATGTCAACCGCCCGAAGGGCTGCGATCAGCTGCTCTAATGACTCGCCCGGAAGTGCACCAGCCTGATTGAAGAGCAGAACTCCGTCCCTAAACGCCATCAACGTTGGAATCGACGAAATGTTCGCCTCACCCGCGAGTTGCTGCTCGGCCTCGGTGTCAACCTTGCCAAATCTGATGTCTGGGTGTCGAGTGGATGCCTCTTCGAAAATCGGGCCGAACATGCGGCACGGGCCACACCACTCCGCCCAAAAGTCAACGATGGTGATTCCCTCACCAAGAACGGTTGACATGAAGGTTTCGTGAGTTAGGTCAGTTGTCGCCATCGGAGTTGATTCCCTTCTGAGAGTGTTGACGTTCGGCAAACTGGGCCGCAACAATTCCAAACAACACCAGAGCACCTCCAATTATCTGGGGCAAACTAAAGGTCTCACCGAGAATGATGAATCCGAAGCCGAAGGCAAAGACGGTCTCCGAGGTCGAGGCTATCCCCGCGGCTGTCGATGACAGGTGATGCATGGCTCGGTATGAAAGCCACATTGGCACAAACGAACCCATCACTGCCAACCAAATCAAGGCTAGCCAGATCGGAACAGCCGGCGCATCTTTTCCTAGCAGCGCGACACTCTGCGCGATTGGTGCTTCGTGCATCCACCACCCTGACGCGATGGCCCAAAAACCGGTGGAGACGAGCATCGAGTAGGCGAGCGTCGACATGGTGTCACGTTCTCTCAAAATGTTCTTTCCCACGATGAAGTAGTAGGTCAGAAAAGCCGCCGCGAGAAAAGCAAATAGTGCACCTAATGGGTCGATTGTTTGCGAGTTCAAAAGCCCCGAAACGATGAGTAATCCCGTCAAGACGAATCCAACGCCTATCCAGGTGAGTCGGCTGGCACCGCTTCTGTGCAAAAGCCAGGTTGTAAGCGGAACCCAAACGATTGCCGTGTATTCGATTAGCAGCGCTATTCCGACGGCAAGATTCGAGACCGCCTGAGAATAAGCCCACTGCATTAGTGCCACCCCAAACACGCCGAAAGCAAGCATCCGAGGCCATTCTCGGAGTTTTATTCGTAGACCGGCATGATGCGTGATTGCGACTGCGACGAATGCGAATAGGGATGTTGCAAACGACCGATAGAGCACAACCTCACTCGCGCTGAAACCGGCGGCAATGATGAGTTTTGAAGTGCTCGCATTGATGCCGAAGAGAAGTGCGCCGGTTATAGCGAAGACCGCACCTACGGTTGGGTTGCGCTGGTTCACTTGGGTCCTGTCGACGCTGGCTCTGCTTTCCAGCCTAGGCTAGAGGCATGAAGAGTTTCGTTTTAGCCGGTGGCTGTTTTTGGTGCCTCGACAGCAGTTTCATGCAGTTCAAGGGAGTTATCGACGTAGAGGTCGGTTACATGGGTGGTTCAACCTCGAACCCGAGTTATGAGGCGGTCTGCAATGGAAACACTGGGCATGCCGAAGTCGCGAGGGTGGTCTTTGACGAGGACCTAATCCCCGCCGACGTGATACTCGATATCTTCTTTACAATCCACGATCCGCGACAGTTGAATCGTCAAGGGGCGGATGTCGGAACCCAGTATCGCTCTGCGATGTTTTATGCGGATGCCGAACAAAAAGAACTGTTCGAAGCAGCTCTGGTCAGAGCGGCGGAGCACTGGGATGGAGAAATCGTGACCGAACTTGCAGCCGCAAGCGAATTCTGGGTCGGCGAGGAGTACCACCAAGACTTCTTCGCCAAGAACCCCAACCAGGGATACTGCAACGCTGTTGTAGC
>ERZ650311.530-NODE-530-length-23474-cov-17.533541_pt1 | contig 23474 bp, 21 predicted proteins | sample MGYA00376247_ERZ650311 | MGnify/ENA primary metagenome ERZ650311 (study PRJEB26733, sample SAMN07839324) | wastewater metagenome | biome: small river; feature: stream; material: water | place: USA: North Carolina | collected 2016-07-28 ...
CTTCCGATCTAGCTCCATCTCTTTCGCTGCAGACTCCCCCTTCATTGCAAGGAGGGAACCATTCATTTTGAGCATATGCCAGCACATCTTCTTTAATTTATCTAAGGGTGCAACAGCTCGTGCGGTAATAAAGTCAGCTGATTTCTTCACATCCTGGGCTCGGCCACGAATAACCTGGATATCAGTGCCTGCTGTTGCCTCTTTAAGGAACTCCACACGCCTCTCCAGAGGCTCAATAAGGGTCACTTTCAAATCTGGACGAGCCAGAGCGATCACAATTCCAGGTAGACCTGCCCCTGAACCGATATCAAAGAGGGAGGCACCTTGAGGTAAGAGCTCTGTGACAAAGAGGGAGTTAAAGATATGACGATCCCAGATCCTCTCCCCTTCACGAGGGCCAATCAGCCCACGCTCAATACCTGCCCCTTTGAGGAACTCGGCATAGGCTCGAACCTCATCCCCACGCTCAGGAAAGTAGCGAGCTATAAGGGTGTCGAGCTCTTGTTCCACGTGAAACCAGAACCTTTAGGAAGGGAAGATAACGACGAAACGGCGTGGATCTTCACCCTCAGACTCTGAGGTGAGGCCCATATCCTGGATTGTGTCGTGGATTATCTTGCGCTCAAAGGCGTTCATTGGGTCGAGTTTGATCTCTTTACCGGTCGACTTAGCCTCTTCGCCGAGCTTCTTCGCAAGGGCGGTGAGCTCCTTACGGCGATCTGCGCGGAAGTTCTCAATATCGAGCATGAGACGGCTGCGGTCGCCTGAAGCGGTCTGCACAGCAAGGCGGGTCAGCTCCTGGAGGGCGTCGAGGACCTCTCCATCCTTGCCGACAAGGTGGGTGAGCTTGCCACCGACGATAGCCAGTGATGCGCGGCCATTCTCTACATCGATATCGATATCGCCATCGAGATCTGCGATATCGAGGAGGCCCTCAAGGTAATCAGCGGCGATATCGCCCTCTTCCTCAAGCTTTGCAACTGACTTAGGGGCCTTCTTGGCGGTCGCCTCAGCTGTGGTTGATTCGACTACTTCTTCAATTACTTCTGTTGACTCTGGCATTGCTTCTCCATTGTTAGGGTAAATTATGCGTTTTTGTGCGTTATTGGTAGTAAATGTCCGTTTTACTTCTTCTTCTTTTTAGCCTTCTTTGGTTGTTGGCGCTGACCTTCGACCTTCGGCGCCTCAACTTCTGGGGAGCTCTCGCCCGCTAATTCCTTACCTTCGGATTTCGCATCGAGCTTCGCCTTATGGGCGCGCTTTCGCTGAAGCTCTTCATAGGCAGGAGATCCTGGAGTTGGGTTTCGCTTAATGACATAGAACTGCTGTCCCCATGTCCATAGGTTTGTTGTCGACCAGTAAATCAAAACACCGACTGGAAAGTTCACACCAGAAATCGCGAAGATCAATGGGAATAAATACAACATGATTTTCTGCTGCTGCAACATCATATTGTTGCTGGCATCCATCTTTGGCATGCCCTTTGTCATCAACTGCTTCTGAGTTGTAAATGTTGTTGCTGACATCAGCGCAATCAAGAAGATTGTCACAATCTTTACAGTTAACTTATCTGAACCAAGGAATGTCTCTGAGATTGGTGAACCAAAGAACTTGGCTTGTGCAGCTGAAACTAAATATTCACCCTTCATAAAACCGTGTGGTTTGTCGTGAGCGATTCCATTAAGAACTGTAAAGAGTGCAAACATCACTGGTGCTTGCGCCAAAATTGGGAAACATGATGCAAGAGGATTTGTCTTGTGCTCTTTGTAGAGCTTCATCATCTCTTCAGATTGCTTCTGGCGATCATCTTTGTACTTAGCTTGAATCGCCTTCATCTGGGGTTGCAATGCTGTCATTGCGCGCTGGCTCTTGATCTGCTTTACAAAGAGTGGGATCAAAATGATTCGGATTAAAACAACGAGTCCCATGATCGAGAGAGACCATGTCACACCTGAGTTAGCACCGAAGATTGGCGATAACACTTTGTGAATCGCAATCATGATTCCAGAAACGATGTTGTAGAGCGGATTCAAGATAAAGCCCATTAGCGGACCCCTTCAGTAATTGTTGTAGTGCTGGAAACCATTGTGTTGCGCATCTTTGCGATGGCATCTGCGCTATCGAGCTCGTAATCAACGTAATCAACGCCACCATCTGACCATGGGTTGCAACGCGCCACGCGCCAGATGGACATTGCTAGACCTTTAATTCCGTAACGTCGGATTGCAGTCGCTGCATAGTTAGAACAAGATGGGTAGTACTTGCATCTTGGCTCGCGTGTAGATGAGTAAGCCTGATAAGCCTTAATGAGAATCTCGGCGATGCGCTTCATGAGGCATCTGCCATTCTCTTGGCAGCTTTAGAAATCAAACGGGTAGAAATTTCTGCAATCTCACCGTGAACATCAACTGTTGCATCTTGTTTCAATCCACGAATCACAATCAAAGATCCTTGTGGGAATGATGAAAGGTGCGCAGCAATTGCATGGCGAATCTGTCGTGATACTCGATGGCGGCGGACTGACCCTCCGACGCTCTTACCGATAATCAGACCAGCGCGTGGTTGATCGTTTGATGCAGGGTTAACGTACAAATATCCAACGAAGTGTTGTGAGGTAACACGAAGACCGCTCTTTGTTGTACGAGCGAAATCTTGCGGTGAAGTTAAACGTGCAGATAATGGCAGCACGAGTACTAAATCCGGTTCTGCTCTACCTTGTGGGTTCTAAACTTCAAATGGGCGCTTACGCTGAAAGGCGTGAGCGGCCCTTTGCGCGGCGAGCTGAAAGAACTGCGCGTCCTGCGCGGGTAGCCATACGAGCGCGGAAACCGTGCTTCTTAGCGCGGCGGCGTGTATTTGGCTGGTAGGTGCGCTTTGTCATGAGAACTCCAAGAGATAAGTGAACCTTGCTGGTTCGTGGTCGATCAGGTCAGAAATACGGGGGAAGCGAGGGTGCAACGGTACGGGTGTGGATAGGTGATGGTCAAACTCGCCCGGAGCTCCTCTCCGGGGGGTGAGGTGTGGATAACTACTTGCTAATTGGCCCAAAAGGGTCTACTTTGCGGGTTCTCCACAGGTATCCGTCCTAGTGGGTCAAAAAGCAAGGCTCAAGGCCTACTTTAGACCACACCCTGTGGATAACTTTGTGGATATCTAATATCCAAGTTGAGGAGAGGTCATATGGCGCTAACCGCCCTTGAATTGACCCAGCTGTGGGAGCGGGTGGTCGATCATGTTTCGACCGGCGAACCGCAACACCGTGCCTTCCTCGCAATGACCAAGCCTCGTGGCCTCGTGGAAAACGAAGATGGGCCAACCAGCCTCTTGGTTGCAGCGCCTAATGCCTTTGCAAAAGACGTTCTTGAATCTCGCCTTCGCCCTGTGGTTAATGAGGTACTTACTCGCGAACTAGGAAGTGCTGCAAATATCGCAGTGATGGTCGATGACTCACTTGAGCTCGCAGATCTACCTGAACCCACAATCTCTGTTGAGGTTCCACGACCAGGTACCGGGCGCGAAGCAGCACCAACAATCTCTTCATCGTCATCTGGTGATGTATTAGGTTCACAACTTAATGAACGATACACATTTGAAACTTTCGTTACTGGTGAATCAAACCGATTCGCACGCGCTGCAGCAATTGCAGTTGCAGAGGCACCAGCGAAGGCATACAACCCACTCTTTATCTATGGTGATTCTGGTCTTGGTAAGACTCACTTACTTCATGCAATCGGCGCGTACTCGCGTGAACTATTTCCTAATATCCGTGTGCGTTATGTTTCATCTGAAGAATTTACAAATGACTTTATTAACTCGATCCGCGACGATAAAGCAACATCTTTTCAACGTCGCTATCGTGATTTAGATGTGCTACTTATTGACGATATTCAATTCTTGGAAAATAAAGAACGTACACAGGAAGAGTTCTTCCATACATTTAACACTTTGCACAATGCGAAGAAGCAGATTGTTATCTCATCTGACCGTTCACCAAAACAATTAACAACTCTTGAAGATCGACTTCGTTCACGATTTGCGTGGGGTTTCACAATCGATGTTCAACCACCAGAGCTAGAGACGCGTATCGCGATTCTTCGTAAGAAGGCTGCGCAAGATCGTCTCAACGCACCAGATGATGTTCTTGAATTTATCGCTAGTAAGATTTCTACAAACATTCGCGAACTCGAAGGTGCGCTCATTCGTGTTACTGCTTTCGCAAGTTTGAACCGCCAGAGCGTTGATATGGGTCTTGCTGAAATTGTTTTGAAAGATTTAATGCCCTCTGAATCCAACCCAGAGATCACGGCTGCAACGATCATGGCTCAGACTGCAGCGTTCTTTAAATTAACTTTGGAAGATCTCTGCGGAACATCTCGATCTCGGGCACTTGTTGAAGCCCGTCAGATTGCGATGTACCTCTGCCGTGAGTTGACCGACCTATCTCTACCTAAGATCGGCCAGACCTTCGGTGGGCGCGACCACACCACTGTGATGCATGCCGACCGTAAGATCCGCGAGCTCATGGCTGAGCGTCGAGCCTTGTATAACCACGTCAACGAGATCACCACCAAGATTAAGCAGCAGAGCAGCTACTAAGCCTCAACCTGTCATCATTAATGACTCCTTGAGGGATGTCCGCTTTGACACCTTTACCCCCAGATGTGGAAAAGATGTGGATAACTGTGGATAAAAGGGGTTTTATCGGGATATCTGCAGGTTTTATGAGGGTTTTAAAGAGCTATCTAAGGAAAGGGATGGAGAGTAGATGAGATCTATCCACTGGTTATCCACACCATCTACAGCTTTATCCACAGGGATTAAGGATAACTTCTCCCTTCTGAACAGGCTTTTTGCAACTTACCCACAGAATTGGTCTACACCTATTACTACTACTTTTATATATAAATATCTCTCTCCCCAAGCGAACCTGTGGGTTGAAACCACCCATTCCTTTATTCAGGGCTTCTATGCCAAACTTTCCAACCGTGGTGGGGTTAATACACCGACGAATGAGATGAGGGCTTCGGCATGAAATTTACAGTTGATCAGCAGGCGTTAACCGATGGCGTTAACTGGGTCTCCCGTTCTCTCTCTACCCGCCCTATTAAGACCGAGCTCCTCGGTATCAAGATCGATGCAACCGGCGATCAGGTGATTCTCTCTGCCTCAGATCTAGAGACATCCTCTAAATCTCACTTCACTGCAGATATCTTTGAAAAAGGCGAAGTCCTTGTTCCAGGAAAGTTACTTGCAGAAATTTCTCGCTCGCTTCCTAATAAACCAATCACCATCACCTTGGATGGTTCACGAGTTTTAGTGACATCAGGATCTGCAAAGTTCACACTCCCAACTCTTTCATTATCAGAATATCCAAACCTGCCAGAACTTCCTGAGCGCACCGGTGTTGTAGCTAGCGACACTTTCGCAACAGCAGTTGCACAGGTTGCTGTTGCAGCTGGACGTGATGATTCACTCCCAACACTAACCGGTGTACATGTTGAAATTGAAGAAGATAAAGTAACTCTCGCTGCAACAGATCGTTACCGTCTTGCTGTTCGCGAATTCAATTGGAACCCGGCTACACCAGGACTTTCTACATCAGCGTTAATGCGCGCTCGCACGCTTGCCGATGCTGCTAAATCATTGACTGGTTCTAAAGAGGTATCACTATCTTTCGCACCAGCAACATCTTCTGATCGCCTGGCGGGTTTCTCTGGCGATGGAAAGACAATGACATCACGTATGTTGGATGGAACATTCCCTCCATATCGCCACCTACTTCCAACTGAGGCCTCAACAACTGCTGTTGTAGAGGTTGCACCTTTCTTAGATTCAGTTCGCCGTGTCGCCCTTGTTGCAGATAAGACAATTCCGTTACGTCTTGAGTTCGCAGATGGTGGAGTCTCACTTGAAGCAGGCACAGGCGAAGAAGCACAAGCAACTGAAACAATCGATGTGCTTCTCAATGGAGATCCAATCTCCATCGCCTTTAACCCAACATTCCTTGCAGATGGTCTTCAAGCTGTAGGGACCCCATTTGTACAGATTTCATTTACCGGATCAAACAAGCCAGCTATCTTGACTGGGCGCACCGAACCCAACGGTGTCTCAATCGATACATACAAATACTTGTTGATGCCGATGCGTTACGCCTCATAACGAGCACTTTCTATGCGCGTTAAACGGCTAGCGCTGACCAACTTCCGTTCTTATAAAGAGCTGGATTTGGAGTTCGCACCCGGCCCTACAACCTTTATCGGCAACAACGGCTCTGGTAAAACCAATATCGCCGAAAGTTTGATCTACCTCGCATATCTCTCTTCTCATCGTGTTTCCACAAACCAACCACTACTTGCACTCGGTAGCGACCAAGCAATCATCCGTGCAGAGATTGAACGTGATAACAGATCTCTTCAAGTTGATTTAGAAATTAACGCGAGCAAGGCAAACCGTGCGCGACTTAACAGCAATCCAGTTAAGTCACAACGTGAGATCCTCGGCGCTCTTCAAATTGTCTACTTCTCACCAGAAGATTTAGATCTTGTCCGCGGTGAACCCACAGACCGCCGCAACTTTCTAGATAAATTACTGATTACCCAATCACCGCGGCTTGCAGGAGTTATCAGCGATTACGACCGCGTTGTTCGTCAACGTAATACTTTGCTAAAGACTCGCGCACCGCAGAACGCACTCGAACCATGGACAGAGCAATTGATTCGTTACGGTGCTGAACTTTCAGCAGAGCGCGTGAAATTAGTTGATGATCTCAACCCCTATGTTGCAGAGCATTACCGCAATCTCAATGAAGTAAAACCGGCATCTATCTCTTACAAATCTTCCACAGAAGGCCTCACCGCAGATGTTGCAGAGAATGTAGAAATTCTCCAAACACGAGCAGCGGAAGTGATCAAGCAAGAGATGGATCGCGGCGCATCATTAATAGGTCCGCATCGCGATGATTTACATCTACAACTCGGTGACTTTCCAGCAAAGGGATATGCAAGCCACGGCGAATCCTGGTCGATGGCTATTGCACTACGTATCGGCAGCTACACACTTCTAAAATCAGAAGGTGCCGACCCTGTTTTAATCCTCGATGATATTTTCGCCGAGCTTGATAATCAGCGCCGTCAACAATTAACTGCAGTAACTCAGCTTGCTGAGCAAACCATCATCACCACGGCAGTTGAAAGTGACTTACCTCCAGAGCTATTGTCTGCAAAGTTCTATGTAAGTCCAGGAAAGGTGAGCGATCATGGCTAAACGCGACCTCGCCCTGGATTTGTTCCGCAGCTATAAAACTGGCTTCATCAAAAAATCTCGTCCCCGCCCTGAACGCGGACAAGCTCCCGGTGACCCAACGCTGGTTGCCAATATCTTGGAAGAGCTCGTTAAAGATCGCGAATGGGATTCAGGCCTTGCTGAAGGCAACCTTTTCGCGACATGGCCGGCCATCGTCGGCGCCGACGTCGCCCAGCACACCGAGCCAATCTCATTACTTGACGGAAAGTTGCTCGTGCAATGCTCATCGACCGCATGGGCGACCCAATTGAGCCTGGCTCACAACGACATCTTGGCCACCATCCGCGCTAGCGCACCCGGCGCCCTCGTGGAAGCGGTCCGCTTTATCGGCCCCCAAGCCCCCAGCTGGAAAAAAGGCCTCCGTTCAGTTTCCAACGGCCGCGGTCCTCGCGACACCTACGGCTAGGAATAAATCTGCCTGGTGGGCAGTTATAGGTATCAAGAAACCTGAGTCGAGTCGACTCAACTCTTTGGCTAGAATCGCCTCAGGTCTCCCAGTAAGCCCCGACCCAGATCGGCTCGGGAGACAAGAGAAATCTTGAAGATATAACAAGGAGAAAAAATGGCTAGAGCAGTCGGAATCGACCTAGGAACAACAAATAGCTGCGTATCAGTACTTGAAGGTGGAGAGCCAACAGTTATTGCAAACGCAGAAGGCGCTCGCACAACCCCTTCGATCGTCGCCTTCGCAAAGAATGGCGAAGTCCTCGTCGGTGAAGTTGCTAAGCGTCAATCAGTCACAAACGTTGAACGAACAATTCGTTCTGTAAAGCGTCACATGGGTACTTCATGGACACAAGATATTGATGGCAAGAAGTACACACCACAAGAAATTTCAGCACGCGTTCTACAAAAGTTAAAGCGCGATGCAGAGGCTTACCTCGGTGAGTCAGTTACAGATGCAGTAATTACAGTCCCTGCATATTTCTCTGATGCAGAGCGTCAAGCAACAAAGGAAGCCGGCGAGATCGCAGGACTTAATGTTCTTCGTATCATCAACGAGCCAACTGCTGCTGCACTTGCATACGGTCTTGATAAGGCAGATAAAGAACAGACAATTCTCGTCTTCGACCTCGGCGGCGGAACATTCGACGTCTCCCTATTGGAAATCGGTGATGGTGTTGTTGAAGTAAAGGCAACATCAGGAGATAACCACCTCGGTGGAGATGACTGGGATCAAGCACTTGTTGATCACTTGGTAAAGACATTCGGATCTGCAAATGGCATCGACCTTACAAAAGACAAGATGGCAATGCAGCGTATCCGCGAAGCTGCAGAGAAAGCGAAGATCGAACTATCATCTTCACAATCTGCAACTATCAACCTTCCATACATCACAGTTGATGCGGAGAAGAATCCACTCTTCCTCGACGAGACAATCACACGCGCACAGTTCCAAGCACTCACTGCTGATTTACTTGAGCGTTGCAAGAAGCCTTTCCAAGCTGTACTTAAAGATGCTGGAATCTCAATCGACAAGATTCAATCAGTTGTTCTTGTTGGTGGATCGACGCGTATGCCAGCTGTTGTTGATTTGGTTCGTGAACTCACTGGCGGAAAAGAGCCAAATAAGGGCGTAAACCCTGATGAAGTAGTTGCAGTAGGTGCATCACTTCAGGCTGGTGTTCTTAAGGGTGAAGTAAAGGATGTTCTCCTTCTCGATGTCACACCTCTCTCACTTGGTATTGAAACCAAGGGTGGAGTCATGACAAAGCTCATTGAACGAAACACAACTATTCCAACAAAGCGTTCAGAGATCTTTACAACTGCTGAAGATAGTCAGCCAGCTGTTCAGATTCAGGCTTACCAAGGTGAGCGCGAGATGGCTGCATACAACAAGAAACTCGGAATGTTCGAGCTCACAGGTATCGCACCAGCACCACGCGGAGTTCCACAGATCGAAGTGACATTCGATATCGATGCAAACGGAATCGTCCATGTATCAGCGAAAGATCTTGCAACAGGTAAAGAGCAGGGTATGACCATCACAGGTGGTTCTGCTCTCTCTAAGGACGAGATCGATCGCATGATGGCAGATGCTGAAGCACACGCTAATGAAGATAAGCAGCGCCGTGAAGAAGCAGAAATCCGTAATACCGGAGATTCACTTCTCTATCAGACAGAGAAGTTCCTCAAGGACAATGAAGGCAAGTTCGAAGGAGAGCTTGCAACTCAGAAGACAGAACTCGATAGCGCTCTTGAAGAGCTGAAGACAGCTCTCGGCGGTGCAAACTTTGAGATGATCAAATCTGCAACTGAGAAGGTCTCAACAATTTCACAAGCGCTCGGTGGCGCACTCTATGCAGCGAACGCTGCACAAGCAGAGTCAACACCTTCAGAAGATGGTGTGGAAGATGCAGAAGTTATCGACGCTGAGGAAACGAAGTAATGACGGATTCAACAACAAACGAAGTTGTTGAAGAAGTTACAGAAACTGTAGAAGCAGCTGCACCGGATCAAGAAATTGATCCGGTTGCAGCGCTTACTGCAGATCTACAACGTCTTCAGGCAGAGTACGCAAATTACCGAAAGCGTGTAGAACGCGATCGTTTAGTCTCATCGGAGATGGCGACAGCTGCTGTATTAACAGAGCTATTAGCTACTTTGGACGATATCGACCGCGCTTCGCAACATGGCGAACTCACCGGTGGATTTAAGGCTGTTGCAGATCAATTAGCTTCACTCACAAACCGTTTTGGTTTGGAGAAGTACGGCACTGACGGTGATGCTTTTGATCCACAAATTCATGAAGCGCTGATGCATGACACCTCGGCAGATGTTGCTGTTCCTACCGCTTCTAAGATTTTGCAACCTGGTTACAAGTACAAGGAACGCATCTTGCGCCCTGCGCGAGTTGCAGTGACTGACCCGGAGTAATTTAAAATGGCAGCGAAAGATCTCTACGAGAAGGACTTCTACAAAGTTCTCGGGGTTGATAAGAAAGCAACCGCCGATGAAATTAAGAAGAAGTACCGATCACTTGCGCGTGATTTACACCCTGATAAAAACCAAGGTGACTCCGCGCTGGAAGAGAAATTCAAAGCTGTCTCAGAGGCATACGACATCTTGTCGGATCCTAAGAAGCGTGCTGAATATGATGAAGCACGCTCTCTCTTTGAACGCGGTGGATTCCGTGCACCTACAGGTGGTGGAAACTTCCAAGGCGGGGATTTCTCAGACATCTTCGGTGGCGGAAACCCACAAGATATCTTTGCAAACCTTTTTGGTGGCGCAGGAATGCGTCGAGGTCCACGTAAAGGTCAAGATCTTCAAACCGAATCAACAATTACATTTAAAGAATCTATCTTCGGCACCACCCTTGAGTTAAAACTCAACACAGATGGAAAGTCACAGAACATCACTGCACGAGTCCCAGCTGGTGTTAATGATGGCGCAAAGATTCGAGTTAAAGGAAAAGGTGCACAAGGAGAAGCAGGTCCAGGAGATCTCTTTATCTTGCTTACTGTAAAACCTCATCCAATCTTTTCTCGCAAGGGCGAGAACTTGTTATTAACTCTTCCGGTGACCTTTGCTGAGGCAACACTTGGCGCTGACATTAAAGTTCCTACCCTCAGCGGTGACGACGTCACAGTGCGGTTAGCTGCTGGAACCCCTACAGGACGCGTACTTCGCGTGAAGGGCCGTGGCATAACAAAAGGTCACACTGTTGGAGATTTACTTGTCACCATCGAAGTTCAAGTGCCTCGACGTGTTGAGGGTGAAGCACTTGAAGCACTCAAGAAATTTAGTGAACTCACAAAAGATCACGATGTGCGTTCTGAATTTAATGCAAAGGCAAAGGCATGACCGACAAGCGCGAGCCACACGAGATAGACGAAGAGACTGGTCTCTATGTCATCTCAGTTGCAGCAGAACTTTCTGGTTTACATCCACAGACACTGCGCCAATACGATCGTCTAGGTTTAGTTTCACCCAACCGTACAGAAGGTCGCAATCGCCGATATTCATTACGTGATATTGCATCTTTGCGCATGGTGCAACGTCTTGTCGGTGAAGGTATTAACCATGCAGGTGTTAAACGCATCATCGAGCTTGAGACCGCGATGGCCAATATGGCACTCGAAGTCGCTCAGCTGCGTATCGAGGTAGATGCTCTTCTCTCTGAGAACCCACCTAAGGCTTTGAAGAGTAAGAAGAAATCCCCTGAAGTCATTGTCTATGACGATAACAAGTAGAAGATAAGGTCAGCCCATGAGCGCACGCGAATCCCTTAAAAACGAAATCATCAATAAGGCTGTAGTTCACGGCAAAGTGATCTTGTCTTCAGGCAAGGAAGCTGATTATTACGTCGACCTTCGCCGCATTACTTTGGATCATGTAGCAGCTCCACTTGTTGGTGAAGTCATGCTCGACCTCACCAAGGATCTTGAATTCGATGCAGTAGGTGGATTAACACTGGGCGCAGACCCTGTTGCTACAGCGATGATGCATGTTGCAGCACGCAACGGCCGCGCGCTGGATTCTTTTGTAGTTCGTAAAGAAGGAAAAGCTCACGGACTTCAGCGTCGCATCGAAGGACCAGATGTTGCCGGAAAGCGCGTTTTAGCTGTCGAAGACACCTCAACTACAGGTGGATCAGTACTAACAGCGGTTGAAGCCCTCAAAGAAGCCGGCGCCATTGTTGTAGGCGTTGCGGTTATCGTTGAGCGCGGTGCAAAAGATGCCATCGAGGCAGCGGGTTACAAGTACTTCGCCGCATACCAGTTGGCAGATCTAGGACTCTAGGAGAGATCCTTCTTTGTTCGCCACTCTTTAAGAACTTCAAGAGCAACAGGCAATACGCTAACCAGAACAATCAGTCCGATGATGGGTAGCAGGTACTTATCGATAGAACCACTGATCTTATTTCCTAAAATATAACCAGCACCTAGAACTAGTTGAGTCCAAATTACCGCACCGATTGCATTCCACAGAAAGAATTTACGTGCCGGGTAACCAATAATTCCGACAGTTGGATTAATTAAAGTACGGACAAAAGGAATGAAGCGCGCCAGAATTAACGCCTTACCTACTCCATATTTTGTGAGCCAACGCTCGGTTTGTGCCACTCGCTCTTGAGTAAAGAAACGCCCGTTAGGGCGATCAAATAACTTGCGGCCATAGCGATGACCTAAGAAGTGTCCAAATTGAGAACCGACAATTGCTACCAACGGCGCGCCAATAAAGATGGCAGCGGCATGGAGTGAAGCACCACCAAGAATCTCTGCTCCGGCAGATGATGCTGCGATTCCTGCAATGAATAACAATGAATCACCCGGAAAAGCTAACCCGATTAACAATCCTGTTTCAGCGAAGATGATTGCAAGAATTCCAACGAGACCTAAATCTCCAACAATCGAATGTGCATCAAAGAGGTTGGCGGCGATATCCATATGTAGAGGATAAGGTACGCGCCATGCAAAAGAGTCCTTCCCTTCGTGTATTTACAGAGGAATTCCGTCCAACTTTTCACTTCACCCCGGAAAAGAATTGGATTAATGATCCCAATGGACTTCTCTTCTATAAAGGCAAGTACCACCTCTTCTATCAACATAACCCTTCTGGAATCCTGTGGGGGAATATGTCATGGGGACACTCTGTAAGTAGCGATTTACAATCATGGCAGCACCTGCCAGTTGCCATCCCTTGTACAGAAACAACAGGAATCTTTAGCGGTAGCGCTGTAGTGGATTACAAAAACACAAGTAGTTTTGGTTCTATTGATAATCCACCGCTAGTTGCCATTTATACCGTGCATCAAAATGATGGAAGCAATCAATCACAACACATCGCCTACAGTCTTGATGAAGGCACGACCTGGACAAAATATGTAGATAACCCTGTCCTTGATTTAGGTATGACAGATTTTCGCGATCCAAAAGTTTCTTGGGATGAATCAAATCAATCTTGGCTCATGACTGTTGCAAAGCCGCTGGAATACAAGATTGCTTTCTTCTCATCACCTGATTTGAAGAGCTGGACCCACCTATCTGATTTTGGACCTATGGCAGCAACTGGTGGTTGTTGGGAGTGTCCTGATCTCTTCCCATTACAAACACCGAGCGGTGAAACACGTTGGGTTTTGATTGTCTCTCTCAATCCAGGTGGAATCGCTGGAGGTTCCGGTACTCAATACTTTATTGGCGACTGGGATGGAAAAACATTTACACCTTCCCACACAGATACAAAGTGGATTGATTACGGTCGGGATAACTATGCAGGTGTCACCTTTAGCAATACACCAGATAATCGCAGAATCTTTCTTGGCTGGATGAGCAATTGGGATTATGCGGCAAAGTTAGATTCACAGGTATGGCGCGGATCAATGACTTCACCACGCGAATTACAAATTATCGAAGTCGGAAATGAGCTCTATCTCTCCGCACTCCCAATTGCGGAATTGAAGCCTGCGCATGATTACAACTTCGCGATCTCACATCACGAAGATTCAGAAATTACGATCAGTGATGGTGAAGAGAAAGTTCTCATTCACTTTAACTCTGCAACAAAAATAATCTCAGTAGATCGAAGCAACGCGTGGTTCCCACAGTTCGAAGAGAAGATTCAAACTACAAGTCCAATCACCCTCGAAAATTTCACCATCCGCCTACTGCTTGACCATGGAAGTCTGGAGCTTTTCGTTCCCGAGGCGGCGGTCGCGCTGACCTGCCTCCACACCCTCCCCGCCTCAAGCGCGGTACTGCAAAAACCTGCAAAACAGTTGCAATAGAGTTATTGCGTCCACCTTTCGCGGTGAGCTCCGGAAGCCTTACCTTTTACCCACAACCGACGCTCCTAGGAGTCGGTTAACCCGTGAAAGGAAATGCTTCATATGAAGAAAGCAACAAAGTTTGGTGCTCTCGCACTAGCTTCTGCTCTCTCTTTCTCACTCGTAGCAGTTGCTCCATCTGCAACAGCTGCAACATGTGCAAAGAAGACTGAAGTAACAATGCTCGGAACGATCAAGGATGAAATCAAGGATCAGTTCCTCGCAGCAGTAAAGAAGTACAACGCTAGCCAGAAGTGCTACACACTTAAGTCAATCACTGGCGACAAGAAGCTCACATTCCTCCAGAACGTGACACCTATGTACGCAGCGAAGAACGCTCCAACAATCATGTACACACTTCAAGAGATTCCTGACATGGCTGACAAGGTCATGGACTGGAAGGGAACAAAGCTTGTAAAGCTCGTCTCTCCTTCACTTCTTGATGCTGCAACAATCAACAAGAAGATTGTTGGTGTTCCATCAACTGCTGAAGCATTCGGTCTTCTTTACAACAAGAAGGTAATTTCAGCTGCAGGTATCGATGTCACAAAGATCAAGACACGTAATGATCTTGAGGCAGCATTTAAGACTCTCCAGGCAAAGGGCAAGAAGGCAATTCACTTCTCAGCTATCTGGTGGTCACTTGGTGCACACTTCACAAACATCTACCACGCTAACTCAGCTTCAACACACGAAGGTCGCCTCAAGGTTCTTGATGCACTTTCAGATGGCAAGAAGGATCTCTCAGCAGACCCTGTCTTCAAGAACTGGCTTGCAACATTCGATCTTCTTAAGAAGTACAACGGATCACCTGCAAACCTCACAGATACTGAGTACGACGCATCAATCGCAGCACTTTCATCAGGTGACTACGGCTTTATGTTCCAGGGTAACTGGACAGAGCCAAACTTGATGACAGCAGCTCCAGGCGTTGACTTCGGCATCATGAACCTCCCAATCAGCACAGATGCAAAGGCATACGGAAATGATTCAATTCCTGTCGGCGTACCTGGCTACTTCATGGTCGATACAAAGCAGTCAACTAAGGCAGAGCGCGATGGCGCAATTGACTTCCTTACCTGGCTCTACACATCACCAGCAGGACAGGGCTTCGTTGCTAACCCAGTAACAAAGGGTGGCATGGGCTTTATCCCTGTTTACAGTGGATTCAAGGTTCAGCCAGCAACATACATGGCGAAGGAAATCTCTAAGTATGTAGTTGCAGGCAAGACACTCGAGTGGATCAACACTTACTACCCAGCAGGTCTCCAGGAGACAGTTGGAAAGGTATCTATGCAGCAGTACTTCACAGACAAGATCAGCGCAGCTGACCTTGCAACTGCGATTCAGAATGCATGGAAGGGTTCAACAAAGACTTGGCGTGGAGCTGCGAAGTAATTCGCACGACCACTTTCAAGTTAATTAGAAAGTAAATAGAATCATCCTGAGGCGGGGCAACTCGCCTCAGGATGATTTTTCTTAACCGCAAGTAGAGGAGTCCCGATGCCATCGAAGAGATCAGCGAAGAAATTTCTAGAATTTGCCTTTCTTCCGTTGGCGATTTTTACCGTCGTCCTCATCATCCCCTTTGTCAATGGCGTCTATTACACCTTCACCGACTGGGATGGATTTGAAGTTACCAAGTTGGTGGGATTAAAGAATTACATCAAATCATTCCAAGATCCAATGTTCTGGAGCACGCTACGTTTCACAGCGCTCTTCGTAGTAGTTTCGCTCGTCATTGTTAATGCAGTCGCATTTGGTCTCGCCCTTATCGTTACCTCAAAACTTCGCAGCCGTAATGTGTTGCGCACATTTTTCTTCGTTCCCAATCTCATCGGCGGTGTTGTTCTCGGTGTTATCTGGCAGTTCATCTTCAATAGCGCACTCACATCTCTTGCAAATAAATACGACTGGACGCTTTTCAAAGAATCTTGGCTTAACGACACCCACAAGGCATTTTGGGCTCTCATTATTGTGACTGTCTGGCAGTCATCGGGTTACATGATGATTGTCTACATCACCGGACTTATCTCAATCGAGCAGGATGTCCTTGAAGCCTCACAGATAGATGGCGCAGGACCTCTCCGCACACTTCTTACAATCAAAATTCCATTGATGGCACAGGCATTTACTATCGCGCTCTTCCTTACCTTGCGCGGTGGATTTATGGCCTACGACGTCAACCTTGCCCTTACTGGCGGCGGCCCATTCCGCGAAACCGAACTTATTTCTATGCACATCTTCCAAGATGCTTTCGCTAATGGAAACTTTGGTACTGGCCAATCGAAGGCGGTAATTATGTTTATCATCGTTGCTTTGGCTGCACTTGCCCAAGTAACAATATCTAAGAGATACGAGGTACAGCGATGAGCGCACGCGCACGCTTGGGAAAGCGAATCACATTTGCCGTTGGAAGCATTCTTGCTTTCGCTTACGTCTTCCCATTCTTCTTGGTCTTTGTTAACTCACTGAAGGGCAAGTACGACATCCTTGCCAACCCACTTGCGTTTCCAAAGGCAATCACCTGGGATAACTTCAATCAAGCGTTGACGAAGATGAACTTCTTCCGTTCATTGACCAACTCGATCATCATCACAGTATTGAGCGTCTCTCTTCTTATCTTCTTCTCATCAATGTTGGCGTATTACTTGGCCCGCACCAAGTCAAAGCCATCGAAGTACATCTTCCTAATTCTTGTCACTTCAATGATCGTGCCCTTCCAAGCTTTGATGATTCCATTTATGGCGCGCTTTGCTCCATTTGTATCGTGGAACAACCGAGGCGCTCTGATCTTCTTCTATATTGGATTCGGAACGGCGCTCTCTACATTCTTGTATCACGGCTTTATCTCTAATATCCCAACAGAGATTGACGAAGCTGCATCTATCGATGGTGCATCTGATCTACGTGCATTCTGGGCAATTATCTTCCCAATGATGCGCCCAATCACTGCAACAGTTGCCATCATCAATGCGTTGTGGATCTGGAACGACTTCTTGCTTCCACGTCTTGTCCTCACGGATGAAAGTCAGACACTTCCATTGTCAACCTACTTGTTCTATGGACAGTACTCAATCGAGTACGGACAGGCGATGGCAGGTCTTGTTCTTGCTGTGCTACCTATCGTTATCTTCTACCTAGTGCTGCAAAAGCAATTCATTGCAGGTATTAGCCAAGGAGCAGTTAAGTAACTTCAACAGTTACTTATTGAGGTTCTTTACAGAATCTCGAACAACTAACGATGTCGGAACCTTCATCTGCGAGTTAGCGCTCTCTGGCTTTTCAATTCTTGCCATAATTTGTGAGGCAGCAAGTTGACCTAAGAATTGCACAGGTTGCGAGATAGTTGTTAAACCAATTGTTGAGGCAAACTCGTGATCGTCATATCCCACAACTGAGATATCTTCCGGTACCCGCAGACCTTTTTTTCGTAAGGACTTAACGACACCAAAAGCCATCTCATCAGATTCGCAGAAGATCGCAGTAGGAAGCTTCTTTCTGGTCAGGAATTCATCCATCGCAATTTCTGCAGTGTGGCTATCGAAATCTGCAACAATTTCAAAGTTCTCATTAAATTCAATGCCATGAGATTGAAGCACTGAAAGGAAGCCAGCCTTACGATTGGAGGCAACTTTAAAATTAAAGTGACGTTCGTTCTGACCGACCATAATCGCGATATCACGATGGCCCATCTCAACTAAGTACTCAGCTGCAACCTGCGCACCTTTGACGTCATCGATAGAGACACTAGAACAACGAGTCTCTGCAACACCTAAGAGCGATACTGGAATACCAAGTCCGAGGATTTGATCAAATTCTCGCTCGGTAGGTGGAAGCGATACAACAATCAAGCCATCTACTTTGCCAACCAATTTCTTCTGCTGAAAGACGCGTTGACGGGCATCGACTTGAGCAAAGTTATAGAGCAACATATCCATGCCAGCTTCGCGCAGAGCCTGTTCAATTCCAGCAAGTGCTTGAGAGAAGTACCAACGAGAGATAAATGGTGCGATCACACCGATGGTGTTGGTGCGCGATGTTGCGCTAGCAGGCAACAAGTCAGGGCGAATTGGATAATCCAACACCTGCGCTGCTTCAATGATGCGCTTACGAGTGCGTTCATTGACATGGTGCATCCCTCGAAGGGCACGCGAGACCGTGGCCGGAGATACTCCCGCCTTCTTCGCAATCTCAACTATTCCTGACACAATACGGAAAGGATATGCAAAAAACTGCAAATTACAAGAGCGAAGGGCGGCGCGATGTCACTATCGAAAGATAAAGATTGGTGGCGCCAAGCAGTTATCTATCAAATCTATCCTCGCAGTTTTAAAGACTCCAACGGTGATGGCCTCGGCGATATCAAAGGCGTTACATCAAAGATTGATTATTTGAAATCTCTCAGCGTCGATGCAGTGTGGTTATCACCGTTCTACCCATCGGCACTTGCAGATGGCGGTTACGACGTTGATGATTACCGGGATGTCGATCCAAAACTTGGAACACTTGCTGACTTTGATGAGATGCTCAGTGAATTACATAAAGTTGGCATTCGCGTTTTTGTAGATATTGTTCCTAACCACTCATCCAATCGCCATGTGTGGTTCCAAGAAGCTATCAATAGCGAACCAGGATCTGCAGCACGCAACCGTTATATCTTCCGCGACGGTAAAGGTCCCAATGGCGAATTACCTCCAACAAATTGGCCTTCGCACTTTGCACCCAGTGCATGGAGCCGTGAATCAATCCATGGCGGCAAACATAATCAATGGTTCTGCCACATGTTTGCTCCCGAACAACCCGATTTCAACTGGGATAACCGCGAAGTACACGATGAATTCTTAAAGACTCTTAAGTTCTGGGCAGACCGCGGAGTAGATGGTTTCCGCGTCGATGTCGCGCATATGTTGAAGAAAGATTTATCAGAGCCGCTACAAGATCAAGCTACATATCCTGGACTTACCAACCGTAAGCCTGGACAGGATCTTCTCTTTGACCGCGATGATGTACATGAAATTTATAAAGAATGGCGCTTGTTATTTGATTCCTACGACCCACCTCGAGTTGCAGTTGCAGAAGCCTATGCTCCGGCAGAGCGTCTAGCACGATATGCAAGCCCTGAAGAGTTAGGACAAGCATTTAACTTTGAGCTCTTGGAAGCAAACTTCAATGCCCACGAATTCAAGACTGTTATTGATCGCGGCCTCGCTGCCGCTAAATCCCAAGGCTCATCATCCACCTGGACAATTAACAACCATGATCAGATGCGCCCTGCAACAAAGTATGGACTTCATCCCACTGTAGATCGTTTACGGTGGAAAAATTCAGGAGGTACAACACACCCGCTCGATGAAGTGGCAGGCCTGAACTCTGCAATCGCTGCATCGATGTTAATCATGGCTCTTCCTGGTTGCACATATATCTATCAAGGAGAAGAGCTAGGTCTCTTTGAAGTTGTCGATATCCCGGAAGATCAAATTCAAGACCCTCAATACCTACGTAACTTTAAAGTAGATAAAGGCCGTGATGGTTGTCGTGTTCCGCTTCCATGGACGCAATCAGGCAGTTCTTACGGTTTCGGTGACGGCAAAGCACATCTTCCACAACCGAAGTGGTTTGCAAATAAGTCGGTAGAAGTTGAGTCACAAGATCCAACCTCACCACTGTCAATCTTTAGAAAAGCTCTCGCGCTTCGCAAAGAATTGGTCGCACCGGAAGAGTTAACCTGGCACGAGACAGGCGAGAAGCATGTCCTTCACTTCTCACGCCCTAACGGCTGGCATTGCATCACCAACTTCGGCAATAGCTTCTATGACTTTATGAGCACCCTGCCAGCTGGTGCGCAGATTCTTCACTCCTCTCAAGAGCTACAAGGCGCCGGTCTTTACCTAATCCATGGCAAGCTCTCGAATGAGAACAGCCTTCCACCGGCGACAACGGTCTGGGTCCGCGCCTAGCCAAAAATCACGCTCGTTTTTTGACCCCTAATAGATATGTATATGTAGACTCGCCCCAGCCGTGGCCACGCTTCAGGTGGCCGCACTGAAATCTCCAACGGAGGAGAAACATGCGCGCTTCTGCCGCTAATTCACTGGTGCAGGTCACCGGGTCTAACTTAAACATTACATTCGTGGTTCTAGGAGTCGCCCTTGCGGCGCTCGCTATCGCCGTTGCCCTACGCGCGCAGGTTCTCAGCGCAAGCGAAGGCACCGAGAAGATGCGCGAGATCGCTAGCGCAGTCCAGGAAGGCGCCGCTGCATATCTGCACCGCCAGTTCCAGACACTTTCTTACTTTGTAGGAATCGTCTTCTTCCTACTCTTCGCACTTCCAGCTGACACAACTGCAATCCGCGTTGGTCGCTCAATCTTCTTCCTTCTCGGTGCGGGCTTCTCTGCACTCGTCGGATACAACGGCATGTGGCTTGCAGTGCGCGCAAACGTTCGCGTTGCAGAAGCTGCTCGTCAGAAGGATGGCACAAAGGCTGTTCAGATCGCATTCCGCACAGGTGGCGTTGTTGGTATGACAACTGTTGGCCTCGGACTTGTGGGTGCAGCACTTGTTGTAATTATTTACCGCGAGAATGCACCAGTTGTTCTTGAAGGTTTCGGTTTTGGTGCTGCAATGCTCGCGATGTTTATGCGCGTCGGCGGCGGTATCTTTACAAAGGCAGCTGACGTCGGAGCAGACCTTGTTGGTAAGGTCGAGAAGAACATTCCAGAAGATGACCCACGTAACGCTGCAACAATTGCAGATAACGTTGGTGACAACGTCGGTGACTGTGCTGGTATGGCCGCAGACTTGTTCGAGTCATATGCAGTAACACTCGTTGCAGCTTTGATTCTCGGTAAGGCAGCTTTTGGTAACGAAGGTCTTATCTACCCATTGATCGTTCCTGCAATCGGAATCGTCACAGCTGTTATCGGAATCTTTGCTACAAAGCTTCGTTCAACAGATAAGTCAGCAATGACAGCAATTAACCGCTCATTCTTTATGTCAGCGATTATCTCTGCAGGTCTAACAGGCCTTGCAACATTTACTTACCTTCCAGCTAAGTTCAATCTCCTTACAAATTACTCACAAGAAGTCGCTGCTGAAGCTGGCGATATCAACCCACGTGTATTTGCACTAGGCGCAGTAATCATCGGAATCGTTCTTGCAGCTGCAATTCAGGTACTTACAGGCTTCTTTACAGAGGTCGGCAAGCGTCCAGTAAATGATGTATCTGCAGCATCTCAGACAGGTTCAGCGACAGTTATTCTCGCTGGTATCTCTGTTGGTTTTGAATCAGCTGTTTACTCAGCACTTCTTATCGCAGCAGCCGTCTTCGGAGCATTCTTGCTCGGTGGTGGATCAATCGTCTTGTCACTCTTTGCAATCTCATTGGCAGGAACAGGTTTGCTCACAACTGTTGGTGTCATTGTTGCGATGGATACATTCGGTCCTATCTCAGATAACGCACAAGGAATCGCTGAAATGTCTGGCGATGTCAAGGGTGAGTCAGCTCAGATCCTTACCTCACTCGATGCAGTTGGTAACACAACTAAGGCGATTACTAAGGGCATTGCAATTGCAACTGCTGTTCTTGCAGCAACTGCGCTGTTCGGTGCATTCACAGATGCAATCAAGGAAGCTGTAGTTAAGGTCGGTCGTGCAACATCTGATCTTCAGTACCAGGGTGTTCTCGATATCGCATCACCTCGTAACTTAGTCGGTTTGATCATCGGTGCATCTGTTGTCTTCTTGTTCTCAGGTCTTGCAGTCAATGCAGTATCTAAGGCAGCTGGCGCAGTTGTTGTTGAAGTGCGCAAGCAGTTCCGCGATCACCCAGGAATCATGAACGGTACAGAGAAGCCTGAGTACGGTCGCGTTGTCGATATCTGTACTCGTGACTCACTCCGTGAACTTGCAACACCAGGAATCCTTGCAGTGATGGCACCAATCGCAGTTGGCTTCGGTCTCGGCGTCGGCGCACTCGGTGCATTCCTTGCTGGTGCAATCGGTACCGGTACTTTGATGGCTGTCTTCCTCTCAAACTCTGGTGGAGCTTGGGATAACGCAAAGAAGATGGTGGAAGATGGCAACTACGGCGGCAAGGGCTCTGAAGCTCACGCTGCAACTGTTGTTGGTGACACTGTTGGAGATCCATTTAAGGACACAGCAGGACCTGCAATCAACCCATTGATCAAGGTGATGAACCTTGTTGGTCTTCTCGTCACACCTGCAATCGTTGAGTTCTCACTCAATGGCCAGGATTGGAAGATCGCATTTACATGTGCGGTTGCAACTCTGATCATCATCGCTGCCTTGGTACGTAACCGTCGCCATCACGCAGTCGGTATCCAGTACTAATAACTAGGTAAAGGACTTCCCCACCTTTATGGCAGCAAAAAAGGAGAATCGCGAGCTTAAAAAGCTTGTGATCGTAGAGTCCCCTGCAAAGGCTCGAAAGATTGGCGGCTACCTCGGCGATGGTTATATCGTCGAGGCTAGCGTCGGCCATATCCGCGACCTTCCGCAGCGCGCTGCCGATATTCCTAAAGAGGTAAAGAAGTTAGCCTGGTCTAAAGAGGGCGTCGATATCGAAAATGATTTCGCGCCTTTATATGTCATCAACCCCGATAAGAAGGCGAAAGTTGCCGAGCTGAAGGAGTTGATGAAGGACGCTGAAGAGATCCTTCTTGCAACTGACGAAGACCGCGAAGGTGAAGCAATTGCCTGGCACTTGGTTGAAGTATTACAACCAAAGATTCCGATTAAGCGCATGGTCTTTAACGAGATCACCGAAGAAGCAATTCACGCCGCTGTAGAAAATACCCGCGATTTGGATTACAACCTCATCGATGCGCAGGAAACACGTCGTGTTCTCGATCGTTTGTATGGATACCGTCTTTCACCAGTGTTGTGGAAGAAAGTTATGCCTCGTATCTCAGCAGGACGTGTGCAATCTGTTGCTACACGTTTGATCGTTGAGAAAGAGCGCGAACGCATGGCCTTTATCTCATCATCATGGTGGGATCTTGATGCTGTTACAGACCTTGGATTTACCGCACGCCTCTTATCTGTCGATAACAAGAAAGTTGCTTCGACATCTGACTTCGGTGCAGATGGCGCAGTCAAAGAGAAATCTCTTAAAGATATTCTCTTGCTCGATGAATCAGCTGCAAAGTCTCTGACTGAATCTCTTAAGGGTTTACCGCTTACCGTTAAGTCGATGGAGGAATCTCCACGCACCGAGCGTCCAAAGCCACCATTTACAACATCGACTATGCAGCAAGATGCAGGAAGCCGACTTGGCTGGGGCGCGCAGATCACTATGCGCGTTGCACAGCGTTTGTACGAAAACGGTTACATCACCTATATGCGTACCGACTCGATTAACTTGAGCGAACAAGCAATCAA
>ERZ650311.531-NODE-531-length-23331-cov-13.129876_pt1 | contig 23331 bp, 27 predicted proteins | sample MGYA00376247_ERZ650311 | MGnify/ENA primary metagenome ERZ650311 (study PRJEB26733, sample SAMN07839324) | wastewater metagenome | biome: small river; feature: stream; material: water | place: USA: North Carolina | collected 2016-07-28 ...
CGGTCGCGGTGCCGCCGTACCCGGCGGTCGCGGTGCCGCCGTACCCGGCGGTCGCGGTGCCGCCGTACCCGGCGGTCGCCGTGCCGTAGTCCCCAGCGGTCGCGGTGCCGCCGTTCCCAGCGGTCGCCGTGCCGTGGTTCCCAGCGGTCGCGGTGCCGCCGTTCCCAGCGGTCGCCGTGCCGTGGTTCCCGGCCGTCGCGGTGCCGTAGTACCCGGCGACCACACGAGCGCCCACCACGCCATCGACCACACCCTGATCAGCGAGGAACCCTATCGCCGACGCCTGATCGCCGACATGGGCGACCACGCACCGATCGACCTTCACCTTGCTGCCCAGGTCAACGAGGTGAGCGTCGGCGGGCACCTCGGCCACCAGCCACACAGCATCACGCGACCAGCTCAGCAGTCCACCGTCGCCGCGACCGTCGAGTAGGCCGTGCAGCCCACCGCCGCACTTGGGCGCGTCGGACCAGTCCGGTGCTGCGACCTCGGCACCGACCTCCAAGGGCCAGACGAAGTCGCCGTAAGCGCCACCGTCAGCGGCGACAGTCTTGAGCAGCCAACGCGTCATCGCACGCCTCCGTTGGACCTCCAATTCGTCAGTTATCATTTTGTTTTGTGGGCGTCTACGCACAGTAACTCCAAGTCATAGTTGTAAATGTCAGAAAGCGTATGGTAGGTGCCATCGACGCACATGAATTCGTGATCTAATGTTGCGTGTATAGATGATTCATCATCGAAGGTGACCTCATAGACTTCCTGCACGCCAGAATAATTGACACTCTCGCACACGTCAGGAAAACAAATCCCATCAATGACCGACTCAAGAAGCACCTCTTCCCCGTCGATTAGGCGATCTTCTATCGTAGCTATGGAGGCGAGTTCGCCACTAGCTAGACGAACTAAGGTGTCATCTGTTAGGCAGGAGGAGAATCCGTAGCTCGCAAAGCCTTCGATCATATCAAAGATCTGCTCACCAAGCTCATCTGAATAGCCTTGGGATACACAGCCATCGATGAACTTCTTGCGTTCCTCGATCATCTGGTCGATAAGCTTTTTCCCAATGATCTTCCTGAGAATGTCTGCATCAGCCATGCTGTAACCAGCAAACTTCTGAGCGACCCTCATCAACTGTTCCTGAAAGAGACAGATGCCATACGTTGCAGATAGAATCTCTTCGGCATCAGGATGGAAATATGTGACAGCTTGACGACCGTTTCTCCGGTCAGCGTAATCAAGATGCATATTCGAAGCCATAGGCCCCGGTCGATACAATGCAAGAACAGCCGCCAAATCCTCAATGTTTCGTGGCTGAAGACGGCGCAATAGGCTCCTACAGCCTGATTCCTGCAACTGGAAAACCCCTACAGTGTCACCGTCAGACAACATCTTGTAGACGCTAGGATCATCTAGTGGCAGATTATCGATATCAATCGCATAGTTGATCATCTTCAAAGTGTTCTCGATGATATCGAGGTTTCTCAACCCCAGGAAATCCATTTTAAGAAGCCCAAGTTCTTCGATAGTGGACTTCTCGTACTGGGTAATAAGCGGGCCATCTGGCTTCTGTTGCGTGGGAACAAAGTTCGTCAACGGTTCCGGAGTGATAACAACAGCAGCAGCCCCGATCCCATCCTGACGGATAAGACCCTCCAAGCCCATCGCCACATCAATGACCTGTTTGGCCTGAGGGTCAGCATCGTACAAGTTGCGGACATCTTCAGCATTCTTGTACCCGAAATCGTAACGATCATAATGTTCCATACAGGCATACAGTGGGGTGGGTTCACCCATGTGCAGTTCAGGCATCGCCTTTGCAATCTTGTCCCCTACCTGCGGTGGAAGATCAAGAATTCTTGCAGCGTCACGAACCGCAGAACGAGCACGAATCTCGCTGAACGTGATAACTTGAGCGACATGATCACGACCGTACTTTTCGATCGTGTAGTTGATCAGTTCGTCACGACGATCCGTTTCCATATCCAAGTCGATATCAGGCATGGACACTCTAGAAGGATTCAAGAACCTCTCAAACGGAAGGTTGTATTTGATAGGGTCAATATCGGTGATTCTCAACAGGTAGCTACACAGGCTGCCTGCCGCACTACCTCGACCGGGGCCGCGCCTAATCCCTTGACGTTTCGCAAATTGCATCAAGTCCCACACGATCAAGAAGTACGCACTGACTCCCATCGTGTCGATGACACCCAACTCGTACGCTAACCGTTCCAAGTGAACCGTCGTGGGGTTCTCGTATCGTTCCAGTAGCCCTTTGTACACTAGATGTGACAGGTACGCTGAAGCTGAATCGTAACCATCGGGCACAGGGAACTTCGGTAGGTGTAATGTATCGAAATCAATCTTTACGTTACACCGCTCGTTGATGAGCAACGTGTTATCGCACGCTTCGGGGATCTCAGCAAACACCAACCTCATCTCATCAGATGTTTTCAGGTAATACTGGTCACCTTGAAACCTGAACCTGTCTGTGTCAGCAATTTTGGATTGGGTCTGCAAACAAAGCAAAGAGTCATGGGTGACAGCATCATCATGAGTCACATAGTGCGAATCAGCACAGGCAACAACATTGAGATTCAGCTTCTTAGCGATGTCGATCAGCCACGGGTTCGTTTTATGCTGTTCCGGTAGCCCATGATCCTGCAATTCGACAAAGACGTTTTCTGCGCCGCAGATGTCCACCATGCGCTGAGTGACAGCCAAAGCCCCGTCATAGTCGTCCCGCAACAACCTCTGTAGAACAGGGCCACCCAAACACCCCGTAGTGACAATCAGACCCTTAGAATACTGCTCTAGCGTTTCCCACGTTGACCGTGGCTTGTACCAGAAGTTCTCAAACGCTACCGAAGACAGTTTGATGAGGTTCCGATACCCTTCATCGTTTTCAGCAAAAACGGTGAGATGATAGTACCGTTTATCGGTACCATCAATAGCCCCGTCACCTATCTTCACGCCCCGGTCATCAGCATGATCAGTATGGTAGAACTCTGAACCGAGAATAGGGTTGATGCCCTGTTTTTTGCATTCCTTGTAGAAGTCGATCAGTCCCCAGCACACACCATGATCGTTGATACTGAGCCCTGGTTGGTTGTCTGCTGCTGCTGCGGCTACTAGCTCTGGAATCTTCGACGCCCCATCGAGGGCTGAGTAGCTAGTGTGGTTGTGTAAGTTCACGAAGGGCACGAAGTTCCCTTACCCTTTCTTTGTTGAACCTTACTACAGAAACAAACGAATGGTTGTTGGGTGGGGGATATCGGTCCCCGTCATCAGTGATATATTCCACAAGACAGTTCTCACAGATATTGATGCCGTACACGAGGCTATCTGACACTGCGGAAGAAAGACATACAGGTTCGACTTCGATGACTTTATCTTGGTGCTGCATCGAATTATCTCCATAGATAGTACTGTGAATTAAGCGAAACCCCGTGCAAGCCTCTGGACTTGAAATGCCCCTGAACTGCCCTCAAATCGTCCAGAGAAGCACGAGAGCCTAAACTGAGCCCACAGTTACAGCATTCCCAGATCTCTACCGCCGATCTCGGGTCCGGCGGCGGTGGTTGTTGTGGCGACAACAACCACCTTAGCGACCACATCCGGAGTTTCGGCGGGGCGTCACTCACCGATAACGGGCCGATGCGGGTCATCGTCCGTATCAACCCCTGACATTCCGGCTCTACCTGTTGTAGAGTAAATACTCTAGTTTCCTGTGTCTCCATCAAATCCCTCGATGTCCGATACGAGAGACACCTTATCACCATGAACGTCCCGTCGCCAGACGATCTCTTGAAGGAGCGGCTGGAAACGCCCTTTGTCCGTGTGGACAAGTTCATGACATGCCATACACAAAACGATCAGGTTGGACACTTCGTGGGGACCACCCTCGGAACGGTACTTGATGTGATGTAGATGCAGCACATATTCGGTGCCGCAGAACCGGCACCGATGGCCGTCGGCCTCGAAAGTTCTTTGGCGGACATCGTGAGGGATATCGGCCGCTCGGGCAACTTTCGCCTGGCGGACCCTGGTTTCCTTCTGTTTCTCGTACTGATGGGCGTACATGTGTTCATCTGAACAAAACGATGACAAACCTCGACGGGTAGCTACATCTCTCTCCATGTAGTTCCCACAGTACTTGCATTTGACAACCATACTAAAGCAACGGGCGTATCGTCAGCCAGATGTCAGGTTTGTTGAATCCGAGGACATCTAGGTGTTTAGTTAGTCCAGTGAGCGACCCGAAAGACCTGTTGCAGTTCAAACAGAAAAACGCCAACCCGTCGGTCGCAAACCCGGCGTGCGTTTCGCCACATACTGGGATCATCTTGGGGTGATGTTGGCTAGTCATGGGTTAGGGTGGGGTATCCCAAACGTGAAATCAGTTTCGTCACCCAACCAAGTTCGACCACAGTTACCGCACTTGGCCGTGTAGAAGTTCCTGTTGAAATGAGCAAGAATTGCTACATGTTCACTCGTACACGTCGGCACGAAACTGGGAAGAGTATCGTCGTTGACGGTGGCGGATTTTGTGTCGTTCACGTTCCGTCATTCCTCCCCGTACACCGAGATCACCATAGGCGATAGCGTCATCTAAACACCTGAGGCGTACCGGACATTCTGCACAGACAGATTTCGCTAAATCAACAGCATCTGGATCGAAGAACAAGTCAAGTTCTTCCCCTCTACAGGCAGCTAGATGATCCCATCGACGCCTGAAGGATGCCCCCCATTTAGTGTAGAATTCATCAATGTCCATCCATCCCGCCATTCTCGTCTACAAGATCAAAATCTTCACCTTCTATGTCCTTAGGTCTCTGCCTGTACAAGCTTTTCAGCCCCCCACCTTGACGTACTGGGGGGTTACGGATAGCTACTTCAGCGTCATGAACGAGGTCACACAGGAACTCTTGTAAGTCCATGTAGTCGTTCACTAGCTTCTCATCTGAGACGGGAATCTCAATAGAGCGTGCGATCGAGGCAAGTTCTGTCTGTTCCTGATTGATGAGATAAGAGATTTCAAAGGACTCAATCGTGAAACTGACTCCAGTGATAACCACATCATTTTCTAGGATTTTTTCCATACCCATCAGATAGTCACCTCCTTAAATGATGGCTTGGGCTTGTCGAACGGTAACGGTGACGGCCCATACAGATCCCCATAGATGTCCTTAGGAGCTAACTTCCCGTCTAAGGGGCCTAGAAGGCTCTCTAAGGGGTCTTCTAGTGTTTCATGGGTATCCGTAGCCGAAACCCCATTACTCGCCTCAGAAGGGCTTGTAGGGGCCTCAGAAAGGAAATCCAATTCAGCTTCGATCAGCCCAGAGTTAACACCCTCGACATCTACACTCATCGAATCGTAGATGAACTTAGCCTGATCAGGGTCAATCAGAGACGCAGACTCGATCTTGAAGGTATTCTCCCGTTTCAAAGCCCCCGTCTTAGCATCATTAGTGAACTTCGGAGACGACGCACGAACCGTCACCATGAAAGTGACCTGATCACCAGTAGAAATCGTCACACCATCAATCTCATCAAGATCAAACTTGCCAGTAAACCGGCCCTGGTGAATCGAAACCTTCTGACCATCAAAAAACTCTGATCCATCTACAATCTGTTTAGGCATCAGCGCACCAGCTTTCTGAAATCGGCTACGGTAGCCTCTACGTCAAACATCAACATCCTCTTCTGTGCTCAGGGAAACGCTCTTGTCTCCAGTCTTATGACGCTCAACAGCCTGCCGCCAAGTATCACCAGCCCAAGCGTACTGTTTCTCTTTGATAGCCCTCTCAACCAAAGGATCTGAACGAGGAACCAGAGCTAGCGTCAAAGGAGCAAACTGAAAAATGACCTTACCGTTGATACCGCCATCACGAGACTTGAGAATCGTCATGTGAATCTCACGTTTTTCTTCCGACTTATCAATACCCGGTGTCTGGTCGGTGCTGAAAATAGACAGAACCATATCTGCTGTCTCTTCAATAACCCCAGAACCCCTCATATTGTCAAGCCGCAACTGTTCAGCAAACCCCGTCTGCCTATTAGCCTGATGGGGAACCAAAAACACAAACTTGTGCTCCTTAGCAATCCCCTTGAGAGCCATGATCGCATCAGAAAGACGACTGTACTCGTCAGAACCAAACGATCTAGCGAAATACCCGAGATAGTCGATGACCACCAAATCAGGTTCAGATCCAGTCTCATACCGGAACTGGTCAACAGCCACCTCTAACTCATCAAGAGAAACCCTGTTCTTCTCTACGAGAAACAGGTTGTCTTTCCAGAAATGGACAGTATCAGTGATAGAAGACCCTGGCTCATAGAAATTATGGATACGGTGCGCTCGCTCCATCCACTCCGAACTAGTCTGCTCCAAAGACAGCAACAGAATCTTGATGTCGGGTTTCAACATCTTCATGCGGTGCATCAAATTGAAGGTACTCAAACTTTTAGACGAGTTCGTCTTCCCCACCAGAATGACCACCTGACCGGGAGTCAACCCATGATTCATCTGAGAATCAAGTTCCTCGACATTGAAACGCAGCCCCACCCGATTAGGGTTACCCTCCACCTCCAACCAGTTGTCCATCGCCTGAGCGGGACTCACAAGAAGCCCACCCTTAGCTTTAGCGAATAACCAGTCGAAACTTTCCTTCGTCTTATTGTGGTTTACAACCCATTCCGTGACATCGATCTTCTTTTGTCCGGGGGTCGCCTCAGGCATCGACACGATCCGTGAGCGAGGACCCAAAGTCTTCGCCACCTTCTCAGCCCCAGCACGCCCAGCAGGATCATTGTCAAACACGATGAACACACGCTTGGCTTCATCGAGAAGATCAGTCCACTCACGTTTCCAGATGTTCTCGCCCGGAACACCCGCAGCACAGAAACCCATCTGCTGCACGAGGGCGGCATCAGCCTCACCGGCACACAAGACGACCGTCTCTTCGCCCCGAACAGAATCCATCCCGTACAACTGGGCAACCGAGCCAGGAAGACTCAGATACTTGCCACCAATTTGCTTACCGCGAATAGTGGTGACGTTACCCATCTCCACATACGGGATAGTAATCTTATCCTGCAAAAAGTCGAAACCGTACTTATTGACAAGCCCCGACTCTTTGACATCCTCGATATCCCAACCTTTATCAGTTAGGAACTTCAACACCCCACCATCAGCCCAACCGAACTGTAGTCGCTCGATCGTATCATCAGAGAAACCACGCTCAACACGCAGATATGTGTACGCCTCAGGATTCTCTAGAAGGCAATTAGCGTAGTACTGTGCTGCCTGATTGAACAGGTGACACATCTTGTATGAAGGCTTAGTGTCCAAAGGTGGATCACCAAAGAACTCTCGTAGAGAATTCAAACCGCCTTTAGCGTGACACAAATGACAGAACCACACCCCGAATCGGTCAGATTCAGGATCTATGTTGATGTAGAGTCTACCCCGTTTTGATTTGTCTTCATCACAGAAGACGCAATGCGTATAAGCCTGTGTTCCAGAGAACTTGAGAACCATATCCTTGGACTGAAGATACTCAACCAAGTTGAACAACTAAAGCTCCGCTTCATCATGAATCCTTTATGGGTAGTGTCTTGTTTCTTGTTGTGCCCCAGCAGGCTACCGACTCCTGCATCCCACACCTTGTAGATGTGATCTTACCGCTTAGACGATGGGGCGACTAACCTAACTCAGAAAGAGTCCTCGTACTGGACCTTGCGGGTCGCAGGAAGACGCAGAACGTCCTTCACGGAATGAGCCAACGTCCCATCCTTCTTCGCCTTGTTGCGAACAAGAACACGACAACGCAGACCCAAAAGATCGGGGATCTGATTGGCGTCATTCACCTTGAGGGAGTAATCCTCGGGTAGACGATCGATCCCGTAAATCGCCTGCAACCACAGACGAAGACGGCACCCGTCAGAGTTGTCGAGGTACGGCTTGGCTGTACCCCACAGCCACTGATTCTGGAACTCGGGGTAATCAGGATCGTCAACCTTGAACGCAAAGTTGACTTCGACCTCGTCCTGAATGTTGTACTTGGCACGGAACTCGGGATTCAGTTCCCGGATCTCGCACCGAGTTACCTCACACTCCACAACAGTGTTCTCAGGGATGACAGGCCACTCCTTCTTATCATCATCTCCAAAATCCCGAGTGGACTTCTCTTGCATCTTGATTTCCATTTGCACCGTTTCCTATCAACAGTTTCGGTTATGAACTTACCACTATACACTACCTCTGTGACATTTCCTAGTTGAGTTTCTTGAAACAATCTTCGCAGTGCAATTCACCAAAGCGAAGCACTGAAAGATCCGCCCAGACCTTGGAAACATCAGCGCCACAGACGGTACATGACAACTGGGACACTGATTCCACCACGTCACCCGAAACTTCCGGTTCCGCCTCCAGAGCATCCGAGATCGACAACTGACCGGGAATCTCCGTGTCCCTCGACGCGTTACCCGAAACGTCAGGTGGAATGTCTAGGGATACGTCGACGGACTCACCGACAACCACGCTTGACCAGAACTCTGTGATCCGGTCGAAATCAGACTTGAAATCAACCGGGAAGATCCTAGGCAACGACTGCGTAAAATCTCCCACCCACTCAGCTTCAGAAACGGGACGGGTAAGAAGATAGAAATCTTCACGAGGATACTCTCCATCAACAGTGTTTGCTCGCAACCACAACATGTGTGTCATATATTGCGAAATCTTGTACGCAAACCCACCTTGAATCACGGGCTGAAACACTGTTGTGTCTCTAACCATAGTGTCACGGACACTTCCGACAACAACAAGATTCTGAGGAAGGGTCTTCAGTCGTTTGAAGATCGTCCGTAAACGACCCTCCAACCACTTCCAGTCCCCAACCTCCAATTCGTTGCGGTGCTCAGTCTCAAGACGTTCATCCAGTAGCACATCCTGAAACCCATCAAGCGCATCCAGTACTAAGGTCTGGTAAGTAGTGTCACCCTCTAGTTCGAGAACCAAATCGAACAAATCAGATTCAGAATTGATAATCGCATAGTCGGCTCCTGACAAAGCTAACTCTGACTGATTCGCCCCACAGTCCGCCACGATAGGCTTAGGGAATGACGCTGCAAACTGAGTTCTACGAACACCGGCAGACCCAGCAACAAAGATCCTAGGTTTCGTATGAAACTCTAGATGACCAGCGGTACGAACATCAACCATTTGCCACTCCATAGTTGGTTTGAACTTGCAGAATCCACTTACCCTCAGCTACCCACTGACGGCACAGAACGTCCCCCACTTTGGGTCTACTCTGTAGAGCGGCAAACACAGCCGTGATCTCATCCAACGCTGCCGTAGCCACAGCAGACGCATCAATAGGCTCTTCAGCTAGAGGAAAATCTAGGCGAGTAACAACACGTTTCTGGGTGACACCCTTAGCCTCGGGATAGAACTTCAACAATCGTTGCCGAATAAGATCCGTGTAGCTTTCAGCTACATCGCAACGCTCATCGAGACTCATATCTTGGATCGTAGTCATGACCCCTTCCTAAAGATCAACAGGGTGGAATGGTTGCGTCGAGCATGAACCTGGGACCGACCCTTTGGTTGCGGTCGATACGAGATCAGTTCCATACGGTCAACAAGTTCACAGCCGTTACTCAGGGCTTCCTCGGTGAATGCGAAGGTCTGCCAACGCACCTTACCTGAACAAACTTGATCCTGACACTTTACGAGTAGGTGCCCACCAGGACGGAGGACCCTGACACACTCCCCGATCCCCCTGATGCACAAGCTCATGCGGTCCTGCCACTTGACTTTATCAGCAACTCCGTAAGCCTCATCACTGGAATGAGAACCACCAGTACCATTCAACTTGTACGGCGGATCAAACACAACTGTATCAAAGGTATCGTCTTCTACAGGTAGGTCCGTGAAATCAGCAGTGAAGTCAGGCGCACGATCAGGATCAACGTCTGAAGCTGTGAAATCGTCAGGTCGCCAAAGAGTCCAAAATCGTCCCAGCCCAAACGTTGGTTCAAACACTGCCCCCGAAATGTAACCGAGGTCACGGCACGCAACTATCAACTCAGCATTCGTCTTAGCGTATCCGATGGCTAGAATCGGATCATGAGTCTGTACGTCAGTCACACCCATTCCCATCGTTATCGTTTCGTTCGGTTATGATCCCCACTATCTCAGCCACAGATAAACCCAGGGCTATGCACCCAACAAAGAAAGCAACCCCAGCCCAGATCATAACTCAACCTCTTCCCCTGAAAGATCTGAAGAAACATACACCGAACACACGTCCTTGTACGCACAAAACTTGCATGTATCACCCGTGATAGTGGGAACATACACGTCCCGTTCGATCGCCAATTCGATCTGATCACACAGTCTCAACATTCGCAGAAAGTCCTGCTCGGTTCGCTGCCCGACAGGATACTCTTTCGCATTTCGTAAGTCAAACCAAACGCCTAGACGTTTCGTGTCCCTGAACTGCTCAAGACGCTCAGATCCGCCAGAAACCCCCCAATACTTGTCGATCTCGGGAGGATACCCCGTCCAGAACTCGTCTTTGCGTGTCGCCCAATCGTAGCTTGTGAACTGGAGAGAGGCGTGAAGATTGTCCTTGTTGGGACGAGCACCAGTTTTCAGATCGCAGATGAGAAGGATGTCCTGGGATTTATCATACAGAAGATTGTCAATAATCCCGCTCAGAAGATGATTCCCGAACGGGATACAAAACCTGACTTCTGTACCGATCACTTCACGAGAAGACCACTTGAATTCCTCGTGGTACTCCGTGATGGCTTTGATTCCCTTCTCACGGTACGACTCATGAGAAGTGTTGTTGTGGTAATAGTCAGGGGCGATACCCATCACCGATGGGTCATCCCACACCAACTTGAAGAAATCTACACAATCATCAACAGAACGCCCCTGAAGGTACATCTCTATACACTTGTGTACGAGGGTACCAAACGATGCTGCTGCCGATTGGAGTTCTACAACGTCAGGATGCTCTTGTGCCAGCTTGTACTGTAGGTTGCATTCCTGAAACTTTTTGAGTAGCGACGGATTGAACTTCACCAAAAATCCCTCGCTGTGATGACTGATTCCCATCCATCGTATTCAGAAATGAGATAAGGCCCGTCAACCTCTACCACCCCTAAATCAGAGGCCCCACCCGTATGAAAGTAACCCAAACCCAAATCAACCATCATCTGGATGATAAGATCATGGTGAGGGCCACTCCTTTGGTTTAGATCCTCTGGATTACCACCCGCCTCAATGAAGTTGATGATAGGCTGATACTCAGCGATCTCTTTCCGCTTATCATCTCGTGCCCAGGTCGACCATCCAGCACCATAGCCTGCACTTACTAAAATCTTCGTCACATCTTCTCCAAAAGAATCAACAGAAACTGGATCTCAGCATCTGAACACTCCAACACATTCACGAGCCTAGCGAACACGTTCGCTGCCGGGACCATCCCCTGAGTCTCCAGTTTAGACACGTAACTCGAAGAACAACCAACACGTTCAGCTAAAGCCCGAGAGGATAATCCTTGGCGTTCCCTCATGAACCTGAACAGGGAACCCAGGGAGTACCGTTCACTTTCGATGATCTGGGAATACAATGCGTTTTCCACAACCAAAACACGTCCAAAACTCGTGGTCCTGATCCAGCCATCCACCGTACACCGACAAATGCGGACACGTCACAGCGAACCGCAACTTTGATGGCATTGCTTCAAGCGCACCCTTAGGGGTGAACCAGAGATCTCCGGTAGTGATAATCTTGTCGGACTGAATCCAGCCCAACATCATACCGTTGCGTTCAAACACGGTTACGTCAGCATACGGTTCCGATGTGTACAACATACCTTCACGTAATGTCGCTGACAGGATCGCTACCGTGTTCTTGTTCTCGTCATGAAACAACCAACCATGCGGAGAGAAGTTTCTCTCAACATCTAACTCCGGCTGATACCTCTCAAGAAACCCTTTCGTCGCTTGCGCCAGATTCGGGTCCATCCCGGCGAACCTGTCCGTCGTCTGCATTCTCATCCCCTAGAGCCGTCAAGATCTGCTCAATCAACCTAACACACGCTCGGCCGGGTTCAACCCTACGCACCCGTTCAGGGAAAAAGAAATCGAACAAGTGGAACGTCAACAGCCCCCAGGCGACAATCACCGGCCACCGCTTGACAGGATGAGCGAGAGAATCCCGAAACGCTGAAGACATGGTACCGAACCCTTCCGAACCTTTGCGTTCGAACGTTACCAGCACCACGTCTGCCACAATCACATAACCAACAAGTCCAGTCCACGCATATGAGGCAGGTTTAGGCATCAGAACCTCACTTGGGCACAAGGAGCGATATCAGCAGGGCGGGTAGATGTCGGAAGAGCCGTGTTCCCTGTAGCGTCAACGTTGTAGACTCGGCAGTTGAAGTTCGGGCCACCAGCAAATAACCACGGGTAACGAGTATATCCAACAGAAATGCCACTCACCCGATAGTTTGACACAGTATTAGTTCCGAACGGTTCGATATTCAAACCCCACCAGAATGCCCCAGAGATCTCCCCGCCAGTAACTGTTACGTTGCTGGACTTAACATTGGAAATGCCTGAGCGCCCAACGCAACGAACCTTTACGTTCTCGACAACAATATCGTTGCCGCCCAAAAACGTGATTCCGTCACCCCACACGTCGTAAGCCTCTAAACCCCTGACTGTGAGATGATCTGCCCCGTCACGGGTGTAAAGCGCAGCTTGTTCTTCTCGCCTCGGATTGTATTGGGAATATTTCTCACCAACAGAATTGGGATTATACGGCAAAGTGTTGGTCCAGTAGCAGGGATCGCTTCCCTGTACACGCAGATTGTTGATCGTCACGTTCGGCTGGGAAACATCCACAGCAGCGCCTGTAGATGTTTCGTCACGTTTCAGTTTACCTGTCTCGCTGAAAGTGATCGTGGAACCCGCTGGGGGCTTCAGGGTGCCATTAGATGTGATTGTGCGGGTGATGTAAACGTGTCCCTCAGTGTTCAGTTCAGCTTGTAGGGACTGGGTATCTGTGGCTTGCGTAGGTGTTTTTGGCCGAGGTGTCGATGTTGCTGTCGGCGGTGTCGAGATCGGTCCACAACCTACCAAAACCAACAGTAGAGACAAAAGGATGCGTTTCATAGTTTCACCAATTCAAAACTATAGCCTCGGCCGAAAACTCGTGACGCCAAGGAAACTGATTAGATCGCTGACGGGTCGGGCTAAATGTAGTGAAATAGACCCAATACCCTCGCCCTAGGTCGTCAGTGATATGCACCTGAGTCTCTTTCTGGACCCACGTCCTGAGAGCATTCAGGTGTTCCTCTGTGAGGATAGTGCCGCTAAAAGAAAGAACCTGAGGGGCGCTACGACCCTGGAATAGGATAGGGTTACCTATGGCTGTACGTTCTCTTGTTATCGTACGACGTACACTAGGCATCTTTGCTGACAGGGGGTTGATAGCAAACTCGTAGTAGTCAACACCGTCAGCTTCTTGAAGAATCCACGGAACACGTACACCAATCGTTGGTGTCGTAGGGCCACCATTGAACACGTCTTCACCGAAATCGAAAGTCCCAAAAAAAGCCATTATCCTAATCCGATCTTCCCGATACGCCAACCGCCACCAGGGGTTGGGGAGTAGGTAAGGCGACCTTCAAGGATGGAACTGTCTACACTCAAGGCATTTCCGTAGCTCCAAACAGATCCATCATAAGAACCCGTCAAAGGTCCCCGGCCACCAGCAACCAATCGCTCCTGTCCGTACCTTACAGAGCCCAGTGTCTGCCCCTCTTCCATGCTCTCTAAGGTATCCCATGTAACCCCATCACTAGACACGAAAACGGCCGAACCACCTAGTAGACTGGGATAGGAAAAGTCTGTTACCCCGCCCGCAAAAAAGTAACCCACTCCACCAAATGTCCCGTAAGTTACGGAACTCATCGAATAGTCATCGAAAAAGGAAAGTTCCCACGTCGATCCACCATCCGATGACGTTCGAGAGAATCCTTTCTTGCCGCCATTCCACCTACCAACGGAAACGAACTTCCCATCTGCGAATAAGAGATCCTCATAGCTCGACAATTTTCCGCTCTCTCCGGTGGTATAATTGGTTTTATTGGCCCACGAAGAGGACTTCACAAAGATTTGAGGACGTATAGTGGTCCCAAATACCTCACTAACTGTGGTGGTACCAGTTACCACTAAGTTACCCGTGCCATCGCTAGCGATAAGTCTAGGGTGTTGCACACCAGCGTCTATCGTCATCCCAATGAACCCAGAAGACGTCCACGTTTCTCCTGAGTCGTTCGATGTCCAAACCAGCGCATTACTCCCAGTACTGGTACCGAAGATGTGAAAAGTCCCGTCATAAGTAACATCATTGAACCTTCCCGTCCCAACATCCATATCGACCCATTGGTTTCCTTGCAACCTTTTGACAACATGGTTATTGTACGTAAGTCCCGATGATTCCTCTGGCGGCCCGACCCCTATAATTGTTCCATTACCGTCCGTAGCAAACCTCCAGGGAGCCCACCCTCTGGAAGAGGCCCACAGTAATCCTCCGTATAAACGTAAGTGCCCAGCGTCAGTGATCGTGAAAGGAGAATCGCTTTCTGGGTCCTCTTTTGATAGTTGTCGATTAGTGAATGTGTACTGCACGTAGCTATTCCAATCCACTAAACTGGTAGGCTCGGTCTACCATCGCATTTTCAGCAAAGTTACGGGTGGTCCATGTGGACCCATCTGTACTGGTGTAATATTCTGTCCCATACGAACTCCGGGTAACGATAAAGGTCCCATTCACGTGCCCAGCATGTCTCATCCCTGACCCAGTTTTTGTTTCCGTCCAGGTGTTACCATTGTCGGTAGAGCAGAGAACTGACGCTGGGCGTACGGCAATAAAGGTTCCATTCCCGTTACCGACCAAAGATGTTACAGTCCCTGATGTAGAGTTGACGGTAACCCAATTACCATTCGAGACTGTCAATCCCGAAGATCGACGTATGAGATTGGCTGAAAGTTCGAACCACACACCGCTTCGGAACCATACGGAACTTCCAGAGGTCTTAGAGAAGGTTGTTGATCCCCAGCTAGTTCCATTGGTAGACGTATAAGCAACGGTGGTTGGTCCAGAAATCACCCATATCCCATTCCCGTAATGGAAACCAACGGGGACTCCAGAATTAGTATAACTAAAGGTCCAGTGCTCCCCATCCGTAGTGTAATAGACTCCCCAAGAGGACCCACCGGCCCTAACCCCAACAGTCGCCAAGATTGATCCATTCGTTGCCACATACCCAGCATTTTGTTGATCACTTGAGTTCATGTAAGCAAATATGGGCTGGACAGCCTGTGAGGCAGCGTATCTCCAGCACTGCTTCTGAGACATGCCTTTGAAAAGGTATGCATCATTCAGGAAGAGTGCCGTAGACTGAAAGTGGTTCCCATCTGAAGAAAGCGCCCATGTCACTCCACCGTCAGGCGGAGTCCATGTATTCCACGTAATTCCGTCACTAGTCCAACTTGCAAATCTAAAGGTGTACGAATTAGACATCCCAGAGTGAATCAGGCCACCAGAATCTATAAAGAATTTGTTGGTATAGTCGAAGGGCTGTATTCCTCCGCCCACATCAACCCAATTACCCTCATAGTAAATTTTCTCAGTCATGGCACCTCAATCCAACGATCACCATCGTGCATCGTAAAACCGTGACTTGTTGGGTCCTCTGCCCCCACAAAATGCCGAGCAGCCGTTGTGGATAGGGTAGTCGCTGAATTGGCTAGAAAATAGCCGGGAGTAGCCCCATCAATCCACACGTATGTTGCCGTCATCGCCAGATTCATAAGATCTGTCTGGTCAGAGATAGTTCCTGTTATTACGCCCCAGTTGGATGCTCCACCCGGACCCGTGGCTCCGGTAGCCCCACTGGCTCCAGTAGCTCCACCGGGCGGACCAGCCGGACCACTGGGACCCGTAGCCCCCGTAGGTCCCGTAGGTCCCGGCAACGTGAGCGACACAGAAACGTCGGCACCATTTGACATAGCCCCAGCCTGAAAAATGGGAACAACTCCGTACGACCTGTACGTTCCCGAATCAGTGACTGATGTCACCCTGAACCCGACGAACGATGTGGTCGGAGTAGAAACACGTCGAATCATAATGGATGAACCAACGACTATCTTACCTAACCACGATGAGATATCTGCTCCACCCGCAGATTCAGATATCCAACAGGTAGTCACAGAACTAAGCGATGCGTTATCAAACCTCACCTGACCAGCACCAATGCCGCTAGCCGAAAGGGATGATGAAAAGGTCATAACTGTCGAATCACCTTGGGGACCACTAGCCCCGGTAGCCCCCGATGGGCCTGATGATCCAGTGAATCCTTGGCGACCAGCGGCACCAGTGGCCCCCACTGGGCCAGTCGCCCCCTGAGGCCCCGTAGCGCCCGCGGCAGAAACTGAAATGTTGATCTTGTCCCCAGCATCATCAACCGTGATGTTCAGGCCAGTATGGGTACCAGCTAACAATGCTGCACCGACCGCATCACGGGCGATCTCAGCAGCGTCACCACCACCAGAGAACGTGACGATATTGCCGGTGTTCGTGATGCCGTGGACGTTGCTTGCCGCAAGATGCTCAACGATCTTGGCGACAATATCGTTGAAATCAGACGCGTCTACAGGAGTTACGTTGTTTGTTGCAGGATACCGTGCTGGGGGCCAGGCCATAATCTATCTCCAATTCATAAAGTCTCTAGAATAACGCCAGTGAAAGTGTAGGAATGCTTCCAAGGGTGATTCCCAGAACGGACTCTAGTCACCTCAAACGTTTCTATCATAACGAGATTTTTCCTACCTAAGTCATCTTCGATCTGGATCGGATACTCTTTAGTAAACCACGTTTGCAGATCTGTAAGTTGCTGTTGCGTGTACAGATTCCCCGCATAGGAAACCACCGACGGCTCTGCCCCCATCGCATAGATAACTGTTGCTGACTCAGGGGTGCTGGGAGTAGGGCGCTTTACGCCAGAAGTGTTGCTGTAACTGACCTGTTTCTGAATAGCGAAAGATCCTTGATCTTCCTTAGGGTTAATAGATAGGTGCAGAACGTCACTCGTAACAGGGTCGGTGAGGACCCAAGGAATTCTGAGAGCCATTACATGTACTTCCCGTAGAATTGAACAGCGACATCTGAATGACCTGTGGGACCAGACAGAGACACTGACATCCACTGATTAGGTGAAATCGTCGGATAGTTGTAAATCTGATCACCGTAAGTGATGGGGCCAGAAACAACCTTGCTCGCTGCCGGAAGAATCAACAACCCTACCTGTTCGCCCTCTTGATTGAATAACATGTCCCCCACATGGAGAACCACCCATAGATCAGCGGTGCCGAAGGTGGATGAAGCTACATACCATGAGGTAAGAACCGCTCGACGTTTGGGGAGCCACGGACCAGAATTGGTTGCGTATGTCGGTCCCGGCAGATCAAAAAGCTGAATCTCTTCCTCTTGAACACGAGTATTGGCAACAACGATATTTGAATCAGTTGCTTGCACCATCCGAGTAAATTGTCGTCCCATCTTCCACCTCACACAGGATTGCTGAACGCAATCCCGTCCATATGCCAGATCGCAAACACCCGTGACCCGACAGGTCCCTCAGTCACAATCCCTAACACCGCCCCAGTGTACACGTTGCTGTACGGGGGGCGATCCTCGGTGATCCATCTCAACACAACCATAGACACCGTAGGCATCTGGGTGGTAATCAACATGTCCCCGTCACGAACCTCAGCAGCAAACGACAGAAGAGGTTTCCGAGAGAACTTGACTGGGAACGACACTTGGACCTCGGCCTCACCCATACCGTCCAACAAAAACTGTCCTGAACAACGGGTAGGGCCAGCGGCCATAGCAGAAAAGCCGTCCTGATCCATTCGAAGTTGATTTGATCTACGGCGAAAACGTTCAATCTCCCCTGGCATTAGGCCCCCAAAAACTTGGTATCAGCTAATGTTAGAACGTCAAAATTGTCGCTGTAGATCCCAATCCTCAAAGTTGCTGTACCCGCCTCACCTTTATCGCCAGAGACTGTAATTGAATACGTTCCCTCTTCCAAATTCCCCAAAAGAAGATAACCGTTACCGCTCGGTAGTTCATCAGCCAAAAGATACGGAGTAGCAGTGTCGCTCACAATACGCACACCCGGATTCAGAAGAATCTTGTCTGAGATAGCTGCCACCTTAAGCTTTGCGTTCTTCATCTGATAGGGGACGTTCAGGGTAGCACTAAAGGTCCAGTCGTAATAGGTGGTCACTACTCGTGGAGAGCTGAACGTGAATCCAGTAAAATCAGCAAACAGGATATCTCCGAAATCCAAACCATCATTACCTGCAACGAAATACGCATCGAGATTAGACTGAGTAGGCGTGGCATCTGCTGGGGGGCTGGTAATCACTAGTGGTCTAGACCCGCACATCGCTTTTAGTTCAGGTAGAAGATCCTCCCACTCTGAGGGAGTAAAGGACCCCGACAGGGCTACCCCAGCGGCACTGAATGGAGGGGTGGCCGCATCCAGATCGTCTATGAATGCCTGTAGAAAGTCCATATCCCGAGAGTCAACCATAACGCCCCCATAAGAGGCGTCATATCCCTCTGAACGGGCAGCTAGATGGCAATTGGGACCATACACTCTAACCCCTGGCTTTGCACCAGAGAGGGCCGTCTGTGCCGCCTGATACAATTCCGAGTAACGGGGGTAATCCCACTCATCCCCCGAACATCCGGGAGTCGCCCATTCGCTACTAGATCCCGAATCGATTCCGCAACGCATTCCGTGATTGTCTTTCCAAACAATAAAGTCATTGAGGTTAGGGTAAGTCTCCAGAATGTCGGTCCACGCAGACGTAATAGTCGCAAGATCAGCCGGATCAGGTGCCCCACCTGGACCCACGTCTGTCACAAATTCTGGGGGGCAAAACGCCAACGTAACCATCGGAATAAGACTCATGGAGGTCATCTTCGCATGAGCAGCACTAAAGACACTATCACTGGCTTCAGCCACAGCAGGTGCCATTTCTAAAGGCCACGGAAATTGACCCCCATCCCAAAACAAGATGTTCCCATAAATTGCTTCACGATCTGGGGCAACTATCTCGAAACTAGTCCCAGCAGATGCCCCAGCTAAGAAGTTTGTGATATGAGCATTTTCCAGCACAACGCTTAAGGTGAAACCTCTTACGTCGAATGTGTCATCAACCTCAGCTATGAAGCTGTCACCGAAAGAAGCTTTGAAGCGTGATCCTCCATCCCAAAAGAATGAGAAATCATTTTCGGACGTAACGGGTGTACTCATGCTACGAAGTTGCACCGATATGCCGGAGCTAACAAGAGAGATGGCTACGGTGTTATCATTCTGTAGACGCGCAACGTACCCATTTCCACTCCCATCCAGTATCCGTAACTCGATGTACTCAACTACGCCCTGAGTATTACCCGGCCGATACCTGACCCGAATACCCGCTCCACCAGAATGCGCCACTAACCCAGTGCAAGTAAAGCCACAAGGCTCATCGCTAGTCAGACTGTAAGCAGTTCCTAGTCCAACATAGGCTGATGAACTACTGGGCAAGCCCGCTGAAATATCGATGAACGCTGATGGGTCCAGCCCACGAGACCCATTAGACGTAACAGGCGTAGCTCCGCCCAGCGCCTGAACAGTCGACATTGCAGTGAAATCACACTCCACCTGAGGTAGAACCTGAGCATCAAAATCAATGCTCGGAACGTACTCGACGCCCAACGAAGGATACGAACCATCTAAACGGGGCATCAGTTGAACCCCCCGTTCAAAGTAGCGATACTTGTCCCGTCACCGTGGAACGTTAAACCACGTTCCAAAGCTAACTGCCACCTGTCAACCCGTTCAGACACTCCGATATGAGTTATAGGATTGTAGGTGTTATTGGATGTGATAACCCAATCGTTGGCATCGCCTAACCATGACGTATTGATCTGCATCTGATACGAACCACTATCTAGATCTAACGTAGATGAAATCGAATTGATGAGATGGATATAGGTTTCTGACGTGTTGCGTTCAATCATGCGAACCTGATCGCCCAACGAGAGCCCCGGATTACCAGCAATCGTAGCTGACCCGATCCGTTGACTGAACCATATCCGCAGAGAAATCAACTCTGCCATCAGAAGGTTCTCGGTTTCCTTGTCGAAAGACGTGTTTACCCACGCAGCGGGACGATTGATTCCCCGTAACGCCGGGATACCTGGACGCACCTCTTCAGTAGCTGACGGAGGAATGAAACGCACAAACTTGGTTTTGGACGGATCATTCTTGTCGGGAAGATCGGACCCGATAATAATCTCAGACCGCAACGCTTCCCCATCAAGGGATGCCTGATAGTTGATTAGGTTCACAGCCTCATGCAACTCAGGAATGAATGGTTCAGCGCCAGCGTCCCCTTCGTTCACCATACTCCAAGAACCATCTACTTCGTACTTCGCGAACAGTCTGGTCCCAGCAATAGAGTTGTTTCCTGCCTGCCAAAAGTTAGGGCTATGGAACTGGGGAAGGCCCTCTTCATCAATCCTGAAGTCGTATCCTACCGATTGCTTGAGTTCATTGATGCAATCGATGACTGTACGTTTATCCCATTTATCACCTTGCAACACGGTTGTTGTGGGAACACCCGTGGACTCGATGTTCCCAAGAACAGGGGGACGGGCATCCTCTTCCTCCGATGAATACAGAACCCGGATAATCTCACCGTCGGAATCAGCAATAGCCAACTGGCCTGCCGCATACAGTCTCAAAGAAGCGCCCGGATACATCCAAGTTCCAGAACTCCATAGCGTCACACCACCCTCAGTAACAACCAGATCACCGTTGGTTTTCATCGTTACTTGAGTAGTATGACCGGCTGTATTGGAATCATACACAGCCAACAGGCCCTTATACAGAACGAGATTGCCATCCAATTGAAGGGCAAGAGTGTATACCCCCGAAGAAATGTTCCAAGGGGCCGACCCTGTTGCTCCTGAAGCCATCGTTGCGTACGTTCCAGAACTACCCGGATCACTAGAATCGTAATACGTAAACCCGGACCAAGCTAGAAGGTCTTTCACGATCTCTGATCGATCCTTGGCGTTACCGTCATGCCAACGATAACCGACACGGTTCTTCCACGAAGGCTGCCCCCAAAAGTCGGCGTTGTATCCCATCACTGAACCGTCAGCGATAAGAACCCAGAAACCTGAACCGTCAGGGTCACGAGCAATATTCCACGCCAACGCACGGAAGAAGCTCCAATCCTGATCAGCCGAAGAGATAGGAAGGGCACCCAACTGAGAGTTCCCCTCATAGATGAACGCTGTTCCTTGATTGATTGCATCACCGTATGCTGCAATGTGCCCAGAGTTGAACATCAACCAGTACCCATTACCGGACTGGGTACACTCGATCGTCACAGCCCACTCTGAAGGATTCAATTTGAATTCGTTAGATCCGCCCTGATTGTAGGTACGGTAGTTCAATTCCCCGAAAAACTCACATGCCCCATACGGAAATACCTGACCTGACCCGTCGGTGGCCCAAAACCCCATTTTGGTTGGATGTCCCACAATGGACGTACATCTACGAGAATAAGAGTACGCTGATGAGGCTGCGTAGCGGACCTCAAAACCGACAGGGTTAGCGGCTGGATACAGGTACAGGAACCTGGGTCCGTGACTGATCATATAGTTGGTGATCGCAGTAAACGGAAGATATGTGTACGAAGGGGTAGCATCACCAAACCCATAGATGCTGCCGTCACTGAAAGACACCCAATACCCGTTACCTGTATGGGTGGACGCAATATCAGTAGCGTACGCCCCGTCCATATAAGCATGAACGCCCACATAGTATTCACCGTGATTTGTTGCTGCCCCATACGAATACACTTGCCCCGTATTAGCAAGAGCCCAATACCCTTTACCTGAAGGGTGCGCTGCAATAGCCACTAGATGAATATTGTTGTGTCCACCAATCCCAGCACTATAACCCAACGGGACAGCCCCATAGGTTGATGAGTCATAATCTGCTGCATCACCAAACCCGTAGACCCAACCATCATCATCAGCTACCCAGTAGCCACGAATGGGATGCGACGCCATAGCAAACGTCCACAAAACCTGATCAAACGGAGCGTAATAATCGGGCACTTTACTGCCTGTACGTTGAGCAATAGCCGTACGCAGACCAGACCGATAGTAGTCACCTGACCCGTCTGACACCCCGGAGTAGTAATACGATGGACCCAACGTGATCCTCACATACTGGGCAGTAACCGGAGCATCTAACTGAACTGTCACCTCTTCCTCGAACCCGTCAGGAATGTTGTAAGGCACCTGAATCTTCTTGAGGTAAGGGATATTTCCCGCCCCGACTTGAGGGACCGTCTCAGACCCCTGCCAAGCACCGGCGCTATATACGGAAACGTAAGCTGTGTACCCGCCTGCCCACGGCCTGAAAGACACAGCATCAATGACCTGTGTATCGGCACCCGTTACACTGAAACGATACTGCCACCAATGATAGCTGGATTCAGCCGTAGGAGAAGTCCATGCTGGAGACCACGAGAAGTTATCTCGATTCATATCAGCGGATTCAGAAGCGTAATGTCCGGCAATAGATCCGCTACCAAAACTGCTATTGTCATAAATCAACCGCACTTCAGAAATCGAAGCCATCCCAACCCCGGTAACAGGCTTAGCCCCGAACGAAGAGTCGAAAGCGGACTTCCCCGGAGGGAAATACTCTAGAGGGTACAGAGAGTCGGGAACAAGGGGAGGGAACACGATCTGTTCCAGCAACAGCCTACCAACATCACGACACTCCACCAGAATAGTTCCATCGGTGCCGCCAGAAATACGGTCGATCAACCACACCCCAGTCATCATAATGTTATCAGCAGCTAACGCCCCATCAATGGACAGGTCATGCCCACCGTACCCAGAGTATGTACGTAGCAGAGCATTAGGGATCAGAACATTAGTCCACTCAAAGTTGTCATCTACTGTGCCATCACGCAACGTTGCACCTGTTGCTGCTGTTTGATTCCATAGAAGGTTAGACTCGGAACTCTCACCTCTCCGGGGCCAAAAGTATCCCGGCTTACCCAACTGAGAGGCCAACTCGGGCATGATCGAGTTCCCGTTATGGAACTGGTTATACATGACGATCTTACAGGTAGCGATAT
>ERZ650311.532-NODE-532-length-23300-cov-7.131082_pt1 | contig 23300 bp, 21 predicted proteins | sample MGYA00376247_ERZ650311 | MGnify/ENA primary metagenome ERZ650311 (study PRJEB26733, sample SAMN07839324) | wastewater metagenome | biome: small river; feature: stream; material: water | place: USA: North Carolina | collected 2016-07-28 ...
TAAACGGGCATCCAAGCGGCGATCCCAATGAACATGGGAGCCAAGACCTGGAGGCATATTGAAGGCTAATACTTCTACGACCCCACCTAAAGTGTCGCCATCGCGGTGAGCACCTTCAATCTCGGTGATCATCTTGGCGCTTGTTGTTTCATCTGCGCATCGAACTGGATCTGCATCAATTCTTTTCATATCTGAAGCGATTGGCAATGGTGAATCGTCAGGTACCCGAACCGAACCAATAGAAAGTACATGACTTAAAATAGTAATTCCCACACTCTGTTCCAAGAAATTGCGGGCTACTGCACCAAGTGCAACTCGTGCTGCAGTTTCGCGAGCACTTGCTCGTTCCAAAATCGGACGAGCATCATCAAGGTTGTATTTCTGCATGCCCACAAGGTCGGCATGACCAGGACGTGGTCGGGTCAAGGGAGCGTTGCGAGCTAAATCTTTAATCTCATCTTCTGGAACAGGATCGGCCGACATGACCTTCTCCCACTTTGGCCACTCTGAGTTTCCAACTTGAATTGCAATCGGTCCACCTTGGGTCAGACCTAGTCGTACTCCACCGAGAATCGTTACCTTGTCCGCTTCAAAATTCTGTCGAGCTCCACGACCCACGCCAAGACGGCGACGCTCTAGGTGGTAATCGATATCTGCAGTTGTCACAGAGACTGAGGCTGGAATTCCCTCAACTATGGCACTTAGTGCCTGACCATGTGACTCACCAGCTGTTAACCAACGCATGTGCGTATTCTTGCAGATAACCCGCTTATCGCGTCGCCATATAAGTGATGAAGCCCAAAAATATCGCTGGAGCCATCGGAATCGACCGTGGAATCGCTCTATTCCTCACACTTGATATCACTATATGAACTGATGCAATCACCAGCACTACTACTAGGTATGAGATCAATTTAAGTTCAAAGGTGAGCATAAGAATTGCCAATAATTTAATGTCACCCATACCTACCTTTAAAACCAATAGAACAACACTAAATAAACCAACAGCGAAGAGTAGAGATGAAGATGGAAGCCCGTTCATAATCAATGCAATCACCATGAACACACTAAGAATCTTTAGATAGATATTTGGGATGATTTGTTGACTTAGATCAGCGATAGTGATGGGTAGTAAGAAAAGCGCAAAGATCGTGTGCATGCACTGAGCCTAAAAGAAAAATTAGATAGCCACGCTGCCTGTGGATTATTGAAGAGCTTTAAGGCCTTCCGCACGAAGTAGATGAGCAATCGCCGCTCGATCTATCTCTTTGCCAGTAAATATTTGAACTTGGGAAATAGCTTGGTGGATGAGCAGATCTAACCCGTCCACGTAAGTCGCTCCCGTTTGCCTCCACTTATTCAATAAATCGGTCGGCCAAGGGTTGTAAATAACCTCAAAGAAAACACCCTTGGGTGCCGTTACAGCTGAGATAAATGAATTCGCAGTGTTCGCAGGTGTCGTATTTACAACTAGATCATAAACATCTAGATCAAGGCTTGCATCCCAATCGATGAACTCTATTTTTGCCAAAGGCGCAGCATAACGAATAGATTCCATTCGCTTTTCTGATCGACCTACAACTGTGATTGAAGTCGAAGCAAAGTTGCATGCCGCTGCTACCGCACGAGCAGTTGCACCTGCTCCAATGATCAAGACGTTGTCATATTGCACATCTGAAACCGCTTCAAGGGCACATGAGAATCCCTCAACATCGGTGCTAGTTAAATGCCAACCATCTTCCTTCTTGCTTAACGTATTTCCACTGGCGATCTGTCTGGATATTGCTGAAACATGATCGGCAATACTCAGCGCTTCCTCTTTAAGAGGCATCGTCAAAGAAAGACAGGTTAAATCCTTACCTTGAGTCTGCAAGAACTCGACTAATTCCCCTGAGGCAACCTCATACGAACGGTATTCGCCCTCAATACCCAAATACTTATACGCGGTGGTGTGCAAGAGCGGACTCAATGAGTGAGAAATCGGAGAACCAAGGACGCCGGCATTAATCATTTAAATGCACCCGCCTTTCGATTCTTTTCATAGAGGCTCTTCCAGGTATTGAACTCATCAATCGATTTAGTGAAACGAGTATCCCCAGGTGCAACTGTAATAAAGAAGAGCCAATCCCCGTCGGCGGGTTTCAGTGTCGCTGACATAGCTGCTACCCCCGGACTTCCTATTGGACCAGGTGGTAAGCCATAGCGTCTATATGTGTTGTACGGAGAGTTGATTAATGTTGATTGGGTGCTAAGAAAGATTTGTCCTCGCACCTTTTTTATGAAATGTACCGTTGAATCCAACTGAAGAGGCATCCCAATCTTTAATCGATTGAGGATTACTCGCGCCACTTGTGGATAATCCTTAATATCGCCTTCCGCCTGGACGATGGAAGCGATAGTTAACAGCTGCGATGGCGTGAAATCTTGATTTCCTTTCAAGATTAACTTGGCAACACTTTCTTGGGTAAAGCGATTAACCATTGCCTGTACCGCATCGGTTGCTGTAACACCCTTTGCAAAGGTGTACTGAGCTGGAAATAGAAGCCCTTCAGCGCTGGTAAATCCTTTTGGTAACCGAAGATTCCTAAATGCTTGATCGATCTGCTGAGAACTAAAGCCGTACTCCTTCAGAGATTGAACTACTTCGCTTTTCCAACCACCCTCAAAAATCTTTATAAGATTTGGAATTCGATTGGGATCAAGTAACTGTTCAAGGGCTTGGGAAGCCGAGATTCTCATGGTAACTCGATGGGAACCTGGTGCGATTTTTTCGGAGCGTGAATCCCCCACCGCAACTCTAAAGAATGAGGCCGAAGATTTAACAACCTTTGCTTCAAACAAGATCTGACCAATGTCAGAACCAGTCGAACCTGTTGGGATTTCAACGATTACTTCTGGCAAGCCTTGAACTGACGTGACCTTTGGAAAATCTGGCGATGACGTGTTATGAGAGCGCACTACAAATAAACTAAAGGTGAACAGGAAAATGGCTATCCCGGCTAGAAATAAACGTTTCATTTACGTTTTTCTAAATCTAGGGCGAACTCCAAAATCGCGACCGCGGCAGCCATATCAATACTGTTTTTGGAGTCTTTTGCAGTCTTACCTGAATCTCGCAAATTTCGAGCGGCGCTGATCGTGCTCATACGTTCATCAACTAAATGAATCGGAATATCGGTGATAGCTCTTAATCGATCGGCAAAAAGGTGAGCTTTTTCTGAGGCGGTACCGTCTGCACCGGAAAGAAGAGCGGGTCGACCTACAAAAATTTGAACTGGTTCATGTTCAACAATTATTTGTGACAACTGATTATCAAGATTTTTATCAGTAGCCTTCAAGGTGGTTAAGGGTGAACAGAGAATCGAATCTGGATCGCTTACTGCAACCCCGATACGCACATCACCGTAATCAAAAGCGATACGACGTCCGCGCAGCATGGATTAACCAACTAGGGCGTTAGAGATCGCGTTCAGAGCATCTAGCGACTTTGAGGCGTCAGTTCCACCACCCTGAGCGAAATCATCCTTACCGCCACCACCACCGCCAAGAATAGTTGAACCAATCTTTACTAGTGCGCCTGCTTTGACGCCAACTTCGCGTGCTCCATCGCTAGCGGCTACAACCAAAACCGGCTTGCCATCATTACTGCTGATCAAAGCAACAACTGATTTTGGCGACGATGCACGCAGATCGATAGCGATCTTGCGAAGATCATCACCTGATACTCCGTCAGCCATTACAGATGAGATGTAGGAAATTCCGTTTACGACAGTTGCACTCTTTGCGAGGTCTCCTACTTGAGCTAGCGCTTGTGCAGAACGTACAGTCGCTAACTCCTTCTCGATCTCTTTCATTTTATTAAGTAGGTCAGAGATACGTTCAGGAAGTTCTTCTGTGCGCGCACCCTTGATTAACTCGGTTAAGGAGTTTAGAAGAATATGTTCACGCGCTAAGAATTTGTAGGCATCTACTCCCACAAGTGCCTCTACACGGCGTACACCTGCACCGATAGATGACTCGCTTAGTAATTTAACGACACCAAGTTGACCTGAACGGGACACGTGGGTTCCACCGCAAAGTTCGCGAGCCCAATCTCCGACACTTACAACACGTACGACATCGCCATACTTCTCGCCAAAGAGAGCCATAGCTCCGAGTTCCTTCGCCTTGGCTTGGCTCATACTTTCAGCGGTTACCTCGAGGTTATCTAACAATAAAGTGTTAACTCGTGATTCAACATCATTCAAAACACTTGCTGGAACAGATCCAGTAGCTGGAAAATCAAAGCGGAATCGGCCTGGAGAGTTTTCTGAGCCAGCCTGTGTTGCGGTTTCGCCAAGAATTTCGCGGAAAGCTTTATGAACCATGTGTGTTGCGGTGTGAGCGCGAGAAATTGCATTTCGGCGCTCATTGTCGATCTCAGCTAAAGCATCACTTCCAACTTCGATGCTTCCATTAATAACACGGCCTCTGTGAACAGATACTCCTGGAACTGGAGATTGAACATCTTCAACTTCCACAACTGCACCGTTACTCAAGGTGATTCGACCACCGTCAGCTAACTGGCCACCACCTTCAGCGTAAAAAGGTGTTCGGTTCAAAACAATTTCAACATCATCGCCTTCAGATGCACTTGTTACTCCAACACCATCAACCACAATTCCAGTTACAGATGATTCAGATGATTGATGTGCGTAACCCAAGAACTCGGTTTTTCCACTTTTATCAGCAATTGCACGATAAACCGATACATCCGTATGCCCAGATTTCTTAGCCTTAGCATCTGCCTTTGCGCGATCCTTTTGCTCTTTCATTAAACGACGGAAGCCATCTTCATCTACTGACAGGCCCTCTTCGCGCGCCATTTCGAGAGTTAGATCAAACGGAAAGCCATATGTATCGTGGAGTTTGAAGACCTCTTCACCTGGCAATACTGCGCTATTGCTTTTCTTTAAAGATGCAGATGCAAGATCAAAGATCTGAGTTCCACTCTTCAAAGTTTGTAAGAAGCTCTCTTCTTCAGACACGCTTACTGCCAAGATTCGATTTTGATCAGCTACTAGTTCAGGGTACTGGGGCCCCATTGCACCAATAGCCGCAACTGTTAGTTCGGACATGATTGGATCCATTGATCCCAAAAGACGCATATTTCTAATGGTTCTACGCATCATGCGGCGAAGAACGTAACCACGACCTTCATTGCCAGGTGTAACTCCATCACCAATCAACATTGCAGATGTTCGAGCATGATCTGCGATGACGCGCAAGGAAACATCTGATTTCTCAGAGGATCCATACTTAACGCCTGTTAATTCTGATGCACGATTAAGAATTCTGATCGTAGTGTCGATTTCATAAATGTTTTCAACGCCTTGTAGAAGCGCAGCGGTGCGCTCTAGTCCTAAACCAGTATCGATACTCTTTGCTGGAAGTTCTCCGAGAATTGGGTAACCATCTTTTCCACCGCCAGCACCTCGCTCATTTTGCATGAACACAAGGTTCCAAATTTCAAGGTAACGATTCTCATCAGCGATTGGTCCGCCCTCTGCACCGTAGGCAGGACCGCGGTCGTAATAAATTTCAGAACATGGACCACATGGGCCAGGTACACCCATAGACCAGAAGTTATCCGCCATATCTCGACGCTGAATTCGCTCCTTTGGAACACCAATCTTGCTGTGCCAAATCTCGGCTGCCTCGTCATCATCGAGGTAAACAGTTACCCAAAGTTTTTCTTCAGGAAATCCGTACCCACCATCTGCTACAGGTCTGGTTAAAAGCTCCCATGCCAATGCAATTGCACCTTCTTTGAAGTAATCACCGAAGGAAAAGTTTCCGCACATTTGGAAGAAAGAGGCGTGACGAGTCGTCTTTCCAACCTCATCAATATCCAGAGTACGAACACATTTTTGAACTGATGTTGCCCGTTGGTATGGAGGAGTTACTTCACCTAAAAAGTATGGCTTGAAAGGCACCATGCCAGCATTAACTAAAAGAAGGTTTGGATCATCTGCAATCAAGGATGCAGAAGGTACAACCGTGTGGGTTAAACCCTGTCGGTTGTCAGATTCAAAGAAGCGCAGCCAGCGCGAACGGATCTCGGCGGATTCCACTAGTTAAGGTCACTCCGCCTTCTTCTTCTTGGAACGACCCTTGCTCATCTGAGCAGCAGAGAGCAAAGCACCTGCAACCTTTACGGCTGAGCCATTTTTATTCATGAAACCAGTAGTTGCCTCTGTTACCTTGTCCGAAAGCTCTTCAATATTTTTAGTGACTTTATTGATGCTTTGTAATGGTCCATTCACCAGAGTTACTGTTGTATGGACTTCATCGATCAGTGGTGCGGTCTCATCGGTGATCGCTTTTAGCGAGGCTTTAGCTTCATCCACCAAACGACCAACCCGGATTACTACATAAGCGATGGCAATCGCGATCACCGCTAATGAAGACGCTGCAATAATTGTTGCAATTCCACCTGGACCCATGTTGTTAGCCTACCCGACCGCTACTTAACTTCGCCGTTTTTTGCTTCTGGTACCCAATCGATTCCACTCTCTTTACGCTGAGCTGGAGTGATCGGAGTGGGAGCACCGGTAAGTGGATCTCCACCACTTGCAGTTTTAGGGAATGCGATTACTTCGCGGATTGAATCAGAATCAGTCAGCAATGCACATACACGATCTAGACCCAAAGCAATTCCACCATGTGGAGGCGGGCCGTAATTAAAAGCTTCTAGCAAGAAGCCAAACTTGCTTGCCGCTTCCTCATCGCTGAGGCCAATAACTGAGAAAACATCTTTTTGAATAGTGCGATCATGAATACGAATCGATCCGCCACCTAACTCGGTTCCGTTAAGAACAATGTCATAGGCGTATGCAAGTGCTGAAGCGGGATCTGATTTGAATGTGGCAGCGAACTCTGGCTTTGGTCCGGTAAATGGGTGGTGAACCGCTGTCCATCCTCCGTTGTCGGTTGGTTCAAACATCGGAGCATCTACAACCCATAGGAACTCCCATTTTCCATCGGGAATCAATCCACAACGCTTACCGATTTCAAGACGAACCGCTCCGAGTAGATTTAATGAAGCAGCGCGCTCACCTGCTGCGAAGAAAATCGCATCTCCTGGCTTTGCTCCGGCTGCCGCGACAACTCCTGCGGTTTCTTTTTCAGAAATATTTTTGGAAACCGGACCGCCCAGAGTTCCATCTTCATTAACCAAAATGTAGGCAAGTCCCTTTGCACCGCGTGCCTTTGCCCAATCCTGCCAAGCATCTAGCTCGCGGCGAGCAGATGATGCTCCACCAGGCATGACAACTGCACCAACGTAGGCAGCTTGAAATACGCGAAATGGAGTTTCAGAGAAGAATGAGGTTAGATCAACTAACTGATTTCCAAAACGAAGATCAGGCTTATCTGATCCGTAGTTAGTCATTGCATCTGCATATGTCATGCGCTTCAAAGGCAATGGAATATCGTAGTTAACAGTCTCTTTCCAAACGCGCGCAACAATTTTTTCTGCAACGCTTAAAATATCCTCTTGATCAATAAATGACATCTCAATATCTAATTGAGTGAACTCTGGCTGGCGATCGGCGCGGAAATCCTCATCACGGAAACAGCGGGCAATTTGGTAGTACTTTTCCATTCCCGCGACCATAAGTAGCTGCTTAAACAACTGTGGTGACTGAGGCAAGGCGTACCAACTACCTGGCTGTAAACGAACTGGTACCAAGAAATCTCGAGCACCTTCAGGTGTTGAGCGGGTTAGATAGGGAGTTTCAATTTCAAGAAATGCCTCTTCCTCCATGACGCGACGAATTGTCGATGTGACCTTTGAACGCAGGCGAAGGTTATGGGCAGGCTTTTCACGACGAAGATCTAGGTAGCGATATCGCAAACGAACCTCTTCGTTAATTTCAGTGTCATCTCCGCTATCAACTGGAAAGGGAAGTGGTGCAGATTCCGAGAGAACAACAACGGTGTCCCCCATAACCTCAATCTCACCAGTTGCAATATTTGAGTTTTGGTTTCCATCTGGGCGAGCAACAACTTCGCCAGTGATCAATAGACACCATTCAGCACGCAGAGAACCAGCAACCTTCTCATCACGAATAACAACTTGAACCGAACCTGATGCATCGCGAAGATCGATGAAGGCAACACCACCATGGTCACGACGCCGTGAAACCCAACCAGCCAGGGTTACGGTCTGACCCGCATGTGATTTGCGGAGTGATCCAGCTTCGTGTGTGCGCAACATCTGTAGGTGTCCTAATTTCTATTTAAAGTGATTGGAGCAAGGAGTCAATCTTAACGGATCTGGTCTGGCCAGTTTTCATCTCTTTCAACTCGACAGTTCCGCTTGAGATCTCAGATTCGCCTAAGACGATGACATAGGTCGCACCACTCTTATCAGCACCCTTCATGGCGCCCTTCAAAGCACGATCACCAAAGGCGATTTCAACAACCTTGCCTGCTTTTCGAAGATTGGCGGCGATAGTCAGAGCATGAACCTTCGCTGGCTCCCCCAACGGAATAATGAAGAGATCAGATGCAAAATCATCAGATGCAATTACCCCTTCAGCTTCTGCGGCAAGGAGGGCGCGATCAACACCTAAGCCAAAACCAATTCCCGATAATGCTTGACCGCCAAGTTGTTCCATTAAACCGTCGTAGCGACCACCGCCACCAATGCCAGATTGTGCACCTAGTAATTCGTGCACAAACTCGAAGGTTGTACCCGTGTAGTAATCCAAGCCACGAACCATTCTTGGATTGAGTACATATGAAATTCCAAGTGAATCGAGATACTTCTTTACTAATTCAAATTGAGTCTTTGATTTATCGTTCAGGTAATTAATCAGCAATGGCGCATCCGCCATCGCCTTCTTCATCTCTTCGCGCTTATCGTCAAAGAGGCGTAAAGGATTAATTGCTGCACGAGCAGCGGTTGCTTCATCCAAATCCAACGTTGCGATAAATTTCAATAAATCAACACGGTGTGCAGCTCGTGACTCTGCATCTCCGAGTGATGTTAGTTCTAATCGATATTTACTTAATCCCAGGGCTCTAAAACCTGCATCTGCAATCGCGATAACCTCTGCATCGATAGCGGGATCATCCAAACCGATCGCTTCGATACCTACTTGGTAGAACTGACGGTAACGTCCGGCTTGGGGACGTTCTGCTCTGAAAAACTGTCCTGAATACCAAACCTTTACCGGTAACTGTCCGCGATCTAAACCATGCTCGATCACTGCGCGCATAACACCGGCGGTACCTTCGGGACGTAATGTTATTGAACGCCCACCTCGATCTTCGAAGGTATACATCTCTTTCGAAACCACGTCAGTAGATTCACCTACGCCGCGCTTGAAAAGGTCGGTGTCTTCAAATACCGGCAATTCGATTAGTTGATATCCAGCGCGCTTTGCGGGTGCAACTAAATTTTCACGTACAAATTCGAAGGCCGCAGAACGATCTGGCACATACTCGCTAACGCCCTTTGGAGCAGAAATCTTTTGCCCAGCCATTAGTATCGACCTACCAAACTCTTTAAATATGGATTATTTTTCTTTTCAATAGCCATCGTTGTGTCCGGACCATGACCTGGTAAAACACGTAAATGGTCGGATAAAGGTAAAACTTTCTTGCGCAAAGTCTCTTCCATATCCTTTGAAGATCCGGTTGGTAAATCTGTACGTCCTATGGAACCAGCAAAGAGAACATCGCCGCTGATAATTACCTCGTTAGAGACTTCAAACATTAATGAGCCACGTGTGTGTCCGGGTGCATGGATAGCCCTGAAGGAAAGACCCACTAAATCAATTACATCTCCATTGCGTAGCTCGCGAACATCTTGAGGCTCGGCAAAACTCATTCCAGACAAGGTGGCGACAAAGTCGGGACCGTGTAACTTTTCAGGGCTAGCTAAGAATGCTCGATCTTCACTATGAATATAGGAAGGAATTCCGTATCCATCAGCAATGGGTTGAATTGAAAAGGTGTGGTCCAAATGACCATGTGTTGCGATAACCGCGACAGGTTTCAAATCATGCTTCTCGAGCAGTTCAGTCAATTGATGCGAAACATCGGGCATCCCGGGGTCGATAACAACACACTCTGAGCCCGGCTGTGTGGCGATAACCCAACAATTTGTCGCAAACATAGGGGCGGCAAATGAGTCGACAAGCATCGCATCTCCCCCCATTCCACGCTCAGAAATTGGTGTAATTGACGCTCACACCATGAGACAGGGTACCTTTTGCACAGGAATACATACCTAACCCACGCTCAGAGGAGTCAAAACTTCTGGGCATCGCACCCACCACATAGCGAACTTCACAATGAAGAAACGCGCTGAAAGGATCACTCTCATGACAGATATGAATTTCCCACACCAGGCAAGCGCAGCAAGTGCACTGATCGGAGATCCTTCAGCTTTTGGTCGAGTTGCCGACGATGGAACAGTTTTTGTACGCACATCTCAGGGCGAAAAGGCTGTCGGCTCATATCCTGGAAAGACCGCCGAAGAAGCGCTCGCTTACTTTGTTCGCAAATTTGAGGTCTTAGCGGCAGAGGTTGCATTGCTTGCAGCTCGCATTAAAAGTGGTGCGATGGTTCCATCGGATGCATATGCTGCGGTTAAAAAGTTGCGCGAACAAGTAAAAGAGTTGAATGGTGTCGGCGATTTAGAGGCGCTTGCCGCATCTGTTGAACAGATCGAACCACTTATTGAAGGTCACCGCGAAGCTTACGAGGCAAAGAAGGCTGCCGAAGCTGCCGCAAAAGCTGCTCGTCGCGAACAAATTATTGTTGAAAAGGAAAAGATCGTTGCAGAAGCAGAGAGCCTGGCACTTTCAGAGAGTTGGAAAGCAACTGGTGATCGACTCAAGGTGCTTCTCGATGAATGGAAGGCCGCCCCTCGTTTAGATAAGAAGTCAGATGCTGATCTCTGGAAGCGTTTTTCATCCTCGCGCAATAAGTTCGACAAGCGCCGCCGTACACACTTTGCTTCTCTTGAGGCTACTCAATCAGTAGTGGCAGATGCGAAAAAGAAGATCGTTGAAGAGGCGGAAAAGCTTGCTACCTCTACTGAATGGGTTCCAACAGCAAAACGTTTCAAGGCGCTTATGGATGCATGGAAAGCAGCTGGACGCGGTAAGAAAAATGATGATGCGAAATTGTGGGCACGATTCAAGGCTGCGCAAGATCAATTCTTCGCAGCCAAAAACGCTGACCTCGAAAAGCGCGATGTAACAATGGCGGCAAACCTTGCAAAGCGCGAGGAGCTACTCGTTCTTATCGAAGCGGTTTTGCCGATCGCCGACGTTAAGGAAGCGCGCAAAACACTTAATGAGCATCTGCGTGCTTGGGAGAAGATCGGTATGACCCATCGCGATAAGCGAGCCGCACTTGATGCTCGTGTATCCGCGGTTGATTCAGCTGTGAAAGAGGCAGAAGCTGAGATTTGGCGTAAGACAGATCCTGCAGCTAAGAAGCGCGCTCAAGAAGTTGTTGCGCAACTTACTGAATCGATTTCAAATTACGAAAAAGCAGCAGCTAAGTTTTCTGCAAGCGGAAACGCGAAAAAGGCTCAGGAAGCTTCAGAATCGGCAGCTGCACGTAAGGTGTGGTTGGCTGAAGCCGAAAAGAGTCTTGCAGAGTTTAACTAATTAGTTATTAGTCGTTCTGTAAACATCGTAAACACCTTCAATTCCGCGTACCGCAGCTAAAACAGCATCGAGGTGGGTTGCATCTGCCATTTCAAAAGTAAAACGTGAAAAAGCGGTTCGGTCCTTTGACGTGCTCACTGCCGCACTAAGGATGTTTACATGCTGTTCCGACAAAGTACGAGTGACATCTGCCAGTAATGAGGCGCGATCTAGCGCTTCTACTTGGATATTGACTAAGAAAATTGAAGCTGCACCTTGTCGCCATTTCACATTTACGACGCGATCCATTTGATGCAACTGAAGATCCTGCGCATTTGTGCAATCGGAACGGTGGATTGAGACGCCGCTGCCCTTTGTTATGAAACCCATGATTGGATCGCCTGGAACAGGAGTACAGCATCGTGCAAGCTTTACCAAAACATCATCTGTGCCTTCAACATCAACCGCATTGCTTGAACGTCGAGTAGTTGGTGCCCGATTTGGAAGTACATCCATAGTTGGCTCTGGATGAGAATCCTCAGCCCCCAGCGAGGCTACAAGTTTGTCGATGATAGAAGCTGCAGAAACATGGCCATCGCCTACAGCAGAGTACAAACCTTCAATATCTGGATAGCGAAGATCGTGAGCCAACTCAAGCAATGAATGCCCCGCAAAGATCTTCTGCAAAGGTAATCCTGCTTTACGCATCTGTCGGGCTATTGATTCCCGACCTGCATCAATAGCTTCTTCTCTACGCTCTTTACTAAACCATGCCTTAATCTTTGAGCGAGCTCGAGGGCTCTTCACAAAGTTAAGCCAATCTCGACTTGGACCGGCTGATTCACTCTTATTAGTTACGATCTCGACGACATCACCATTATTAAGTCGAGACTCCAGCGGAACAAGGCGTCCATTAACCTTTGCGCCGGCACATCGTAAGCCAACATCTGTATGTACGGAGAAGGCAAAATCAACGGGCGTTGAACCTCCTGGAAGTGCAACAACACTCCCCTTCGGTGTAAATACGAATACCTCCGGTGAACCCAGATCAAATCTCAAAGCTTCTAAGAACTCTGATGGGTCCTCGGTTTCCTTTTGCCATTCATGCAATTGACGAAGCCACAGCATTTCAGGTGAAGAGTCGGTGCTCTCTGGACCTTGCTTATATTTCCAGTGTGCCGCGATACCAAACTCCGCACGGGCATGCATGTCATAGGTTCTAATTTGAATCTCGATCGCTTTTCCAGTTGGTCCAATAACTGTCGTGTGCAAAGACTGATAGAGATTGAACTTTGGCATCGCAATGTAATCTTTGAATCGTCCAGGTACCGGACTCCAGCGGGCGTGAATCGAACCCAGCACGGCATAACAATCACGAACATCATCGACTAAAACTCGAATTCCAACTAAATCATAGATCTCATTAAACTCACGTCCGCGGATGACCATCTTTTGATAAACAGAGAAAAAGTGTTTTTTGCGGCCAGTTACAGTCGCTTCGATTTGATCTCTCTGTAAATCATCTTTAACGGCCGCGATTACCTCTTCAGTCAACTTGTCACGTGATGGAGAGCGCTCGGCAACTAGGCGTGAAATCTCCTCAAACTTTTTAGGCTCAAGTACCTCAAAAGAAAGATCCTCTAGCTCCCATTTAATGGCGTTCATGCCAAGTCGATGTGCAAGCGGAGCGTAAATATCTAAAGTCTCTCGTGCCTTTCGCTCAGCGCTTTCAGCCGAAACAAATTTCCAAGTGCGTGCATTGTGCAAACGGTCGGCTAACTTAATAACCAACACACGAATGTCGCGAGACATCGCAATTACCATCTTACGAACTGTTTCAGCCTCTGCTGTCGGTCCATAAGTAAGTTTGTCTAGTTTGGTCACACCATCAACCAAGTTTGCAATTTCATCACCAAAATCGGTGCGCAACTGAGTTAATGAGTAAGAAGTATCCTCAACTGTGTCATGAAGCAATGCAGCAATGATCGTTGCAGGATTGAGCCCAAGATTTGCAAGGATTTCAGCGACAGCAACCGGGTGAGTTATATAAGGCTCACCAGATTTTCGTAACTGTCCCTCGTGGGCATCACGCGCCACTTCATATGCGCGAGATACCTCGTCGGAGTTTACAGAGGCGTGATTCTCTTTGAGAGCACTAACAACTGGTGCTATCAAAGTATCCACAAAGAACCCTACTTACGACCTTTTCGCTTTGGTTGGTTACGTGGACCTCGTCCATTAACCGCAGCAACAGATGCACTTGGTGCACTCTCTGTTGAAGCACCAGAGCGAGAGTTCACGCGCTTTGCAAGAGCCTGCATCGCTGGCTCCTTTTCACGAAGCTGTGCCAACACGGGAGGTGCGATGAAGATAGATGAGTAAGTTCCAACTGCCAGACCAATGAACAATGCCAAGGAAAGATCCTTCAATGTTCCAGCACCCAACAAGCCAGCGCCAACAAACAAGATTGAGCCAACAGGAAGGAGTGCGATCAATGATGTGTTTGCAGAACGCACCAGAGTTTGATTTACCGCATGGTTTACAGCTTGTGAGTATGTCTTTGTAGATGTTGCGGTGATTGTTCGTGTGTTCTCACGAACCTTGTCGAATACAACCACTGTGTCATACAACGAATAACCCAAAATAGTAAGGAATCCGATAACCGTTGCCGGTGTTACATCAAATCCAACAAGGGCATAAATTCCCACTGTGATGAAGACGTCGTGCACAACCGCAGCGATCGCTGAGACCGCCATCTTCGGTTCAAATGCCATAGCAAGGTACAACATGACAACGATGAGGAAACCAATAAGACCGTAGAGAGCCTTTCGAGTAATTTCCTTACCCCATGATGGTCCGATGATTTGAGTGTCAATCGATTCAACAGTTACACCCAATTGATTTGCAAGAGCATCTTGTACGGCGTTGTTTTGAGCAGTATCCAAAGCCCCTGTTTGAACGCGGACCTTATCGTTACCGATCTTTTGAACAATTATTTCACCGGGTACATTCACGCTCTCAACTGCAGTGCGTGCCTGCTCAACAGTTGCAGCTGCTTTGTTTACTGTAAAGGATGAACCACCCTTGAATTCAATACCAAGGTGCAATCCTTGAAGCGACAGCGCTGCGATCGAGGCAAGAATGAAGAGCGCTGAGATCGAGTACCAGCGACGACGCTTTCCAATGAAATCAATTGCAGTTTCGCCGCGGTAGAGACGACCGCCAAGACCTGACATCTTCGACATCTTTATGCCTCCTTCGCAACGATTGTTCCCAAGCTCTTGCTTGAGAAACCAGACAATGAGTGACCAGAGCTAAAGAAGTTCACTCTAGACAAGATCAAAACAAGTGGCTTAGTAAATACAAAGACCACGACAAGATCGACCAAAGTAGTTAAACCCAGAGTAAATGCGAATCCGCGAACACCACCCACGGCGAAGAAGTACAAAAGCACCGCCGCGATGATAGAAACAAAGTCAGCCACCAGAATTGTTCGGCGAGCTCGTGTCCAACCGGTTTCAACCGCTGTTCGAAGTGAACGTCCCTCACGAACCTCATCACGGATACGCTCAAAGTAGATGATGAACGAGTCGGCGGTAACACCGATCGCCACGATCGCACCAGCGATGCCTGCTAAGGTCAAAGTGAATCCGATCCACTCTCCCAATAGTAAGAACAGGAGGTAGGTCAAAGCCGCTGCAACGGTGAGCGAACCAACTGTTACAAGGCCTAAACCACGGTAATAAAGTAGTGAGTACAAGAACACAAGTCCCAAACCAAGTGCACCAGCTAGTAGACCAGCATTAAGTTGATCCGCACCAAGTGTTGGAGATACTTGCTGAACTTCGCCACGGTCAAAGGCCAAAGGCAGTGCACCATACTTCAAAACATTTGCAAGATCTTGCGCTTCCAACTGAGTGAAGCTACCCGTGATCTGTGCATTTCCAGAAGGGATCGCTTCAGTGATGCGAGGTGATGAAACAACCAAGCCATCAAGCACAATCGCAACCTGATTTGTAGGCTCTGGCAACGAAGTTACTCGCGCAGTAAGAGCACCAAATGCAGATGTTCCTTCATTATTAAAGGTAAGACTTACATACCAAGCATTTCCGCCCTGTGTATCAATTCCGGCAGATGCTTTAGAAATTTGACGACCCAATACTTCAGCTGGAGCCAAGATGTACTTGGTAACACCCGCACGATCACACGCAACGATGGTGTCTGTTGGTGCATCGGTGCCAGTTCCCTGAAGATTTTCAGCCTTAGTGCAATCAAGTGCTGCGAACTTTGCATTCACATCTGCGCTTACACCCGCTGCAGGTGTAGCGGTTTTGTCTGCTGCTGCTGGATTTCCCGATGTTGAAGCCAACACTTGACGGAATCTCAGCTCTGCAGTTTGTCCTACTAATTCAACGACACGTCGACCTGTGTCTCCTGGAACAGAGATAACGATCTGACGATTTGTTCCACTTCCCTGTGCAGCAACCTCTGACTCAGCCACACCAAGTGAGTTAACACGTTGGCGAATGATTGAAACCGCCTGGTCGATCGATTCACTTGTGACCTTACCTTCTTCACCTGGTGCAATACGAGGTTGCAAGGTAACGGAGGTTCCGCCGCGAAGATCTAGACCTAAGCGAACTGAAGTTGCCCCTTGAATGAAGACGAGGCTGGTCATGGCGATAAGCACCAAACCCAAAATCGCCAAAGAGCGGCCAGGGCGGGCAGCCGTCTTTACTGGTTTATTAGTAGACATAGCCGCAGAGTCTAGGCGTCAGGTGCGGGTAAGTCGAAAAGAGAGGCGATTTCCGCAGGTGGTGTTCGTCCTATGTGCCGCCAGCCTTGTGCAGTCGCAACTCTGCCACGTGGCGTTCTGGCCATAAAGCCGTTTCTCACCAGGAAAGGCTCAGCCACAGATTCAACGGTTTCGATCTCTTCTCCGACTGCGATAGCCAAAGTTGATAAACCAACTGGGCCGCCATTGAATCGCTCGATAAGTGCGGTTAGGACACCTCGATCCAAACGATCCAGCCCGAGCTCATCTACCTCATACATCTCTAACGCAGCCTTTGCATCGGCCAATGAAATTCTGGAGCTGCCTTGAACCTGACCAAAGTCACGAACTCTTCGGAGTAAACGGTTGGCTATTCTCGGAGTTCCTCGTGAACGTCCAGCAACTTCAACAATTGCATCCTTATCAATTTCAATCTTGAGTAATTCTGCACTTCGAGTAATTACATGCGCAATATCTGCTTCATTGTAAAAATCTAGATGGGCGGTAAAGCCGAAGCGATCGCGCAAAGGACTTGGCAATAATCCAGCTCGGGTTGTTGCTCCTACTAATGTGAAATGTGGCAACTGCAAAGGAATTGCGGTCGCACCCGGTCCTTTTCCAACCACTACATCAACCCGGAAATCCTCCATAGCCAAGTACAGCAACTCTTCTGCTGGTCTTGGAAGTCGATGAATTTCATCTAGAAAAAGAATTTCGCCTTCAACAAGTGAAGACAGGATTGCTGCTAAATCCCCGGCATGTGTAATTGCTGGACCACTAGTAATTCGAATGGGGGCCTGCATTTCTGATGCAAGAATCAGAGCAAGTGTGGTTTTACCTAACCCGGGTGGACCAGACAAAAGGATGTGATCTGCCGGAGAATTACGATGGCGAGCAGCTGTTAGTAAAACATCAATTTGTTCACGAACCCGTTGTTGTCCGACAAAATCCTGCAAAGATTTAGGACGCAATGCATGTTCTAAGGCCGACTCTTCACCCTTTATTTGCGGAGTCACTAAACGATCATCAGCCACGTGAACTCTTTCCACTTGCCAGAGTCAATTTCAGTAATTCGCTGAGCTCAAGTTTTGAAGCATCAACCTCTTGGGCTTGAAGATTGGATACAACATTTGAGATCGCAGAATCAGATTCTTTAGGAGAAAAACCAAGTGATACCAAGGCGCTGGTGAGTTGTTCGCGCCAAGCAGGTTGATGTGATTTGTACTGTTGCGCATGCGATAGATCGCTTAGCTTTCCCTTTAACTCCAGAATAAGTCGTTGAGCACCCTTCCTGCCGATGCCAGGTACCTTTTCGATAGCTGCAATATCTTCTTGTGAAATAGCACGACCCAGATCTTCTGGTGTCAGAGCGCCTAATATCGAAAGCGCGACTTTTGGTCCGATTCCGGAGACGGTCTGAACTAACTCGAAAAGAGCTCGTGACTCTTCATTGATGAAACCGAAAAGTGTCAATGAATCCTCGCGAACAACTAAAGATGTGAAGAGTTGAATGTGCGATCCAAGTGTTACTTGTGCCGATGTTTGCGGATTAACTAAAACAGATAATCCAAAACCACCTACTTCAACGGTTAAACGATCGGTAGCAACAGCCCGCACTGTTCCTGATAACAATGAGATCATCGCGCACGCAATTTCTTCAGTCGTGATTGCTCAGCCGCTAGCGCATTGGCAATTTTAGTATTGCCTCCCCCACGCCAAATATGACAAATTGCTAAAGCCAATGCATCTGTTGCATCAACCGGCTTTGGAATGGTTTCAAGATTCAAAACTTTTTGAACCATAGTTGCTACTTGAGCTTTATTAGCTCTTCCACTTCCGGTAACCGAAGCTTTTACCTCAGATGGGGTATGCATCATTACTGGAATTCCAGCTTTGGCTGCGATTAATAATGCAACTCCTGCAGCCTGCCCCGTGCCCATAACAGTTCGCACATTATGTTGAGAAAAAACTCGTTCAACTGCGATCACATCAGGTTTCCAAAGGTTGACCCATTCGGACAACTGTTGATCGAGATCAAGTAAACGTTGTTCTAGGGGCGCATCAGTTGGCGTCAGAATCACACCAACCTCAATCAAAGATATTGGCGAGCCAATAGCTCCCTCCACGATACCCACGCCGCAACGAGTAAGACCTGGGTCAACACCCAAAACTCTCATCGCTGCCCTCGTGCTTTCCTCGTTAGATCAGTATTCAAGCCTAGAGATAACGAGCAACTACTTATTCGAGGCTCGCCATAACCTCATCGGAAACATCGAAGTTACTGTAGACATTTTGCACATCATCTAACTCTTCAATGGCATCAATTAACTCAAAAACCTTTTTCGCGCCCTCTGCATCAAGCGGGATACTCATGGATGGCAGGAATGAAGAATCCGCTGATTCATAATCGATTCCAGCTGATTGAAGCGCAGTACGAACTGGAACAAGATCAACTGGTTCACTAACAATTTCAAAGGCTTCCCCGAGATCATTGACCTCTTCTGCGCCGGCCTCAAGTACGGCCTCCAAAATTGAATCTTCTGTAAGAGTTCCATCCTTCTTGACGATCACTACACCCTTGCGATTAAAAAGGTAGGAAACCGACCCAAGATCTGCCATGGATCCGCCGTTTCGAGTTACTGCAACCTTAACTTCTGAGGCTGAACGATTTCGGTTATCGGACAAACATTCGATCATGATCGCGACACCATTTGGCCCATAACCTTCATACATAATGGTGATCCAGTCTTTTGCTCCGGCTTCAAGACCAGCACCGCGCTTAATGGCACGTTCAATATTGTCTGAAGGCATTGAAGATTTCTTCGCCTTAGCTACTGCATCAAAAAGTGTTGGGTTTCCATCCATATCCGGACCACCATTGCGAGCTGCAACTTCAATTGCGCGAATCTGCTTTGCAAACACCTTTGCACGTCGGCTATCAATGATCGCCTTCTTGTGCTTGGTCGTCGCCCATTTGGAATGGCCGGACATTGGAATACCTCGATCTTTCGTTAAACGATGAGGTTACTTTACCTTCTCAAGCGCTGGGCGTGCTACCTCTTCAATAAAGTAGCGGTGAATACGGTGGTCTCCCGTTAATTCTGGATGAAACGAGGTAGCTAAGAGGGTCTTTGATCGAACTGCAACTGGATGAGTATCTACTGTTGCCAAGACTTCAACATCTTCGCCAACTTTTTCAACCCAAGGAGCGCGGATAAAAACCGCTCTAATCAAATCGGATGAACCATCCTTGAAGGAAATATCTGACTCAAAAGAATCAACCTGTCGCCCAAAGGCATTGCGACGAACGGTTATGTTTAAGCCCCCGAATGTCTTCTGCCCCACCTTTGCATCAAGGATTTCATTAGCTAACAAAATCATTCCTGCACATGAACCATATACAGGCATTCCATCTGCAATTCTCGACTTTATTTGATCGTAGATACCAAATACCTCTGAAAGCTGGGCAATAGTTGTTGATTCACCGCCGGGTAGAACTAAAGCATCAATCTGATCAATCTCTGAGCTTCTTCGAACAGTGATGGGATCGACTCCACATGCAATAAGTGAACTTACATGTTCACGAACATCGCCTTGAAGAGCTAATACGCCAACCTTCATTGGTTAAAGAATTACCAACCGCGCTCAGCTAGACGGTGTGGAGCAGGTAGATCGGCAACGTTAATACCGACCATTGCCTCACCTAATCCACGTGATGCATCAGCGATTACCTTTGGATCATCCCAAAAAGTTGTCGCACGCACACACGCAGCTGCTCGTTGAGCAGGATTTCCGGATTTGAAAATACCTGAGCCGATAAATACACCGTCAGCTCCCATGCTCATCATTAATGCAGCATCTGCAGGGGTTGCAATTCCACCAGCTGTAAATAAAACAACTGGAAGCTTTCCTGTCTCGGCAACTTCTTTTACCAATTCATAAGGAGCTTGTAACTCTTTGGCAGCTACATACAATTCATCTTCGCGCAGTGAGGAAAGACGACGAATCTCGCCACCAATCTTGCGCATATGTTGCATAGCATTTGAAACATCACCAGTACCCGCTTCGCCCTTAGAACGGATCATTGCTGCACCCTCATTGATGCGACGCAGAGCTTCGCCAAGATTTGTTGCACCGCAAACAAATGGAACGGTGAAATCCCACTTATCAATGTGGTTTTCGTAATCTGCAGGTGTCAAAACCTCGGACTCATCAATGTAATCAACGCCGAGTGATTGAAGAACTTGAGCTTCAACAAAGTGACCAATGCGAGCCTTAGCCATAACAGGAATTGACACTGCTGCTTGAATTTTTTCGATCATGTCTGGATCAGACATGCGAGCGACTCCACCTTGAGCACGAATATCTGCAGGTACTCGCTCTAGCGCCATAACAGCTACAGCGCCTGCATCTTCAGCGATTTTGGCTTGTTCAGCGTTAACGACATCCATGATGACGCCACCTTTGAGCATCTCTGCCATACCGCGCTTGACGCGACCAGTACCTGTTACTTCAGCCATTTAAAAACTCCGCTTCAATCGAAAGATTAGGAGTCAATACTACTTTGTCTTTGAGGTTAGGCGCGACGTGAAATCAGGCTCACGGTCGGTAAGGGCGATCCAAATTTGGCCAGGATCAAAGTTCATTACTTCGCCATTATTCAAGGTGAAGGTGGTACCTGATTCTGCTGATGGACGGTTCCAGGTTGTTGCAAATAATTTGCCATTTCGAAGTACATAGGCCTTACCTGTTCCCACTGTATTTGAGAATGGCGTTACTCCACCAAGCTTGTCCTTATATTCCGATGGAGTGATTGACACCATTTGAATAATCAAAGTGGTAGGTCCTAGATGAACTCCACTTTCGGCAATATTCGGAGCATTGTTATGGTCTAGCAACCAGCGCTTTTGAGAATCAGACCAAACAGCAGAATAAGTCGCAGCAGGCCAATGCAGCACCGCCTTACTAATAGACCTTCCACCTTCTTGAACATCTCCGAAAACATATCCAACACTTTTAGCCAAATCCACATTTAACTTTTTCTCAGTAACCTTTTGCATAAGTAAATCCGCTCGTAAAACCATTGCATATGGTGGTGTTCGATTCGGATCAGTTGTGTAGATAGCAGAACCCTGGTGTTGAGCACCTAAATCTTGAAGATTCGCAGCAGCGATAATGGGAAGCAGTTTTCTTTGAGCGCCACTGTAGGCAAAAGCAACTCGGCCATATTGTGAAACGATGTCGATGTCAGATATCCGTGCACTACGTACAGGCCCAACTCGATCTGGTATTACTGAAGAGAAAATTGCAGCAAGTCGAGTAAGACCACCTTCAACTTGCTCAATATAAACAATATCTGCATCTTCTAAACCGATTTGAGGATGGGCTTGTGTGGTGTCATCGATTTTTACAACAAGTAGTGGACCGTTACCGCCCACTTTCCCCGTTAACGCGTTTGTTGTAGAACTCTCGGACAACAGGTTTGTGATGCTGGCACATCCGGTAAGGACTATTGAAAGAGTTAAAGAAAGAACCACAATCCTTTTAGAGAACATCTGACTCAAATTCGTAAGTCACTGGCAAAGGTGCCGTTCCAGCTAATCTAAAAAGTCGAACGCTGAACTTTCGTCTTACCAATTGTGTTCGACTAACGGCATCTGTATGAATCGCTATTGCTATTCGAATTTTGTCGGTTAAAGCTGATAACTCTGTGAGCAAGATATTGTCAGCGGCGGTTGCCAAATGGTGTGAATCCTCTAAAAGCAGCCCAAGAGCTCCAGATAAACCGCTCTCTGCCTGGGAGCGGTTTTTAATGTCCGCATCTCGAGCCTGATAAGCCGCACCAGTAAGCAACATTGATGATGCGGGATCGGCGATGTCGCTGTGTGCGATTTCTAATGCAACCGCTGCCCGCTTCTGTAAAAGTACATCTAAATTTGCCCAGCTAGTTTCAACTCGATGGTGCAATCGATCAAGACGCGTCGCCGAATATGAGAGATACCAGGCAAAGAAGGCGACTACAAGGAGAAGAAAAAGATATTTACTCATTTGTATCTCTTCCAAGGAACTTGTTCCAAGAGCGATTTTCCGATGCCAGCGTCACTTTTCTTCCTCCTGCCATAGCCATTTCGTAGACATCAAATATTTTTTCTGCGACCACATCCCAGTCAAAACTTTGTGCATACTCCTTGCCCTGCTTTGCTTTATTCAGACGCTCTTCGGGATGAGAGAGAAGATCGATTATTTTGATGGCCAAATCCTGACTGTTCTCGGATGTAAAGGTCGTTCCATATTTGCCATGACCTAAAAGGGAATCAAAAGCTGGGATATCACTTGCGACAACACTGGCTCCACTTGCAAGCGCTTCCGCCAGAATAATTCCAAAGGATTCACCACCTGTATTGGGAGCGATATATAGCCCAACCGAGGTGAGGAAATTCGCTTTCTCTTTCTCACTAATGCGACCCAAGAAATGAATGCGATCTCTCAGGTTGGGTTCAATCACCTCAAGAGTCTCATTTGAATTACCTGGGCCAGCAACAAATACTTGGACGTCAGGAAAAGCGCTCACTACGCGAGGTAGCGCATCTAGAAGAATTGAAAGACCCTTGCGAGGTTCTTGAAATCGTCCGATAAATCCCAAAGTGTTCCCAGACCAACGTGGTTCAAGAACTCCATCGCGATATCGATCGGCATAGATTCCATTTGGAACAACGATGGCATCAGTCTCAAGGTGTTCTCTCAGCGTCTCGCGGGCAGCCTCACTCACTGCAATGCGTGCGGTCAATTTCTCAATAACAGGTTCTAAGAAAGGTACAACGGCGAATGAAACCTTCTGTCGCTTCGCTGCGGCATGGAAAGTTCCTACCATC
>ERZ650311.533-NODE-533-length-23273-cov-5.613791_pt1 | contig 23273 bp, 19 predicted proteins | sample MGYA00376247_ERZ650311 | MGnify/ENA primary metagenome ERZ650311 (study PRJEB26733, sample SAMN07839324) | wastewater metagenome | biome: small river; feature: stream; material: water | place: USA: North Carolina | collected 2016-07-28 ...
TAATTCAGCGCTCATGTGACGAGGCTCCGCCAGCCGAGCTTGCTCAGCGTGTGTTAGCCCGAATCCGAAGCATTAATTCAGGTGACGAGCACTAATAGCTAATAGCGCATCGCGCAACTGACTGCGGGTCAAACTACAACTTGCTAGCTTTCGCCCTGCAGGCCCAACCATTCATACCAGCCGCGATTCAAAACGAGCCAAGCGATCAAGCCGTGGCCAATCTGCCCAATTTGACCGTTCGCCAATTCGGCAACCTCTTGATTCCAACCCTCGTGTTCAACTAGTGGCCGAAAGCAGTCGACAAACGGAACACCGCGGCGATTTGCAACATCTTCGAAGCCGGTTGCCAAATGCTCGATTTCATCATTCAGCTCAGGGTTTCTGCTTGGGGTTGGGCCGATCACCAAGCAAGAGATGCCGGCCCGCTTTGATTCATCAAGAATCGTTGCAATGTTCAGGCGGCTTCGCGAAATTGAGATTCCGGCAGCCGGATCGGCATTGCTCAAGGCAATAACAAGTCGGTTTTCTGTCTCAAGGCTAAATCGACGCTTTACCTCGTCGGCCCAGCGTTCAGCCAGCATGTTTGTGGTTTCATCGGGGGCAGGCAGGGCAAAGAAATCAATTTTGCGGTCAGTTTTTGGGGTCTTCGAAATGACTCGACCAACCCAACCCATGCCCTTAGGGTCGGCCTGCGGCGAGATCAGCGCATCGCCCAAAATGACAATGCGCACATCGCGCTGCTCTGGCGTCGCCATTATTTAGCGAGCAAAAGCGCGAGCGATCAGATCTGCCTGTTCAGCTGCGTGGGTCTTTGCCGAACCGGTTGCAGGTGATGCGCTCGCTGGGCGAGACACAAGTGTTGCAACCTGGCCATTCATGTACTTCGGCAAGAACAAACCGATGTATGTCCATGGGCCCTGGTTCGCAGGCTCATCTTGTACCCAGAACAGCTCTGCATTTGGATACTGTGCGTATGCTGCCTTGATTTCATCAACCGGCGTTGGGTAAAGCTGCTCGACGCGCACAATCGCAGTTGCGGTGTCGCTGCGCTTCTCGGCCTCAGCCAAGAGATCCCAATAAACCTTGCCCGAACAGAACAGAACGCGGTTGACTGCATTCTTGTCGATAGGGCGAATCTCATCAATCACCGGTTTGAATGTGCCGGTGGTGAATTCTTCGACAGAGCTTGAAGCAGCCTTTAGGCGAAGCATCGATTTTGGCGCGAACACAATTAGTGGTCGTTTCGGCGTCGAGTATGCCTGGCGGCGCAATAGGTGGAAGTGCGAGGCTGGGGTAGAAGGCTGTGCAACGGTCATGTTGTTTTCGGCACATAGCTGCAGGTAGCGCTCAATACGTGCAGATGAGTGGTCAGGACCCTGGCCTTCGTAGCCGTGTGGTAATAGCAAAACAACACCTGAGTGCTGGTTCCACTTTTGTTCGGCAGACGAGATGAATTCGTCGATGATGGTCTGCGCGCCATTGGCGAAGTCACCAAACTGGGCCTCCCAGAGCACGAGGGCATCCTGGTTTTCAACGGCATAGCCGTATTCGAAGCCCATAGCGGCATATTCGCTAAGGAAAGAGTCATAGATATAGAAGTTGGCCTGGTCTGCAGACAGGTTGCGCAGTGGCATCCACTCTTGACCGTTTTCGCGGTCGTGGAACACAGCGTGACGTTGAACGAAGGTTCCGCGTCGGCTGTCTTGACCCGCCATGCGCACGGTCTTGCCCTCAAGAAGCAACGAACCAAGCGCTAGCAGTTCTCCGAAGCCCCAGTCGATGCCACCCTCGCGGCTCATCTCGACGCGCTTTGCAAGAAGCTGCTGAAGCTTCGGGTGCACGTTGAAGCCAGGAGGCTGGTTGTTGTGGGCGTTTCCGATTAGTTCGACAACGCTGCGGCTGATTGCAGTTTCGTGCTGAACGATCGGGTGGTCACTTGCGGTTGTTCCGATGCCGACTGGGCGAGGAACAAGCTCAACAGGCTTTGACATTGCCTCGTGAACCTCAACGAAAGCGTTTTCGAGGCGGCTCTGGAACGATGTGTTGGCTGCTTCAAACTCTTCTCGAGTGATGTCGCCACGGCCAACCAGTGACTCTAGATAAAGAGTGCGAACTGAGCGCTTGGCTTCAATCAGGTTGTACATCAGTGGCTGAGTCATCGATGGATCATCGCCCTCGTTGTGACCGCGACGGCGGTAGCAAACGATGTCTATAACGACGTCTTTTGCGAACTGCTGACGGAACTCAAAAGCAAGCTCTGAAACGCGAGCAACTGCCTCAGGGTCATCGCCATTTACGTGGAAGATCGGCGCCTGAATGCCCTTGGCAATGTCGGTTGAATAGACGGTTGAGCGTGACTCACCCGGAGGGGTGGTGAAACCAACCTGGTTGTTGATCACGATGTTGATGGTTCCGCCGGTCTTGTAGCCACGAAGGCCTGACATGTTTAGAACCTCAGGAACCACGCCCTGACCAGCAAATGCAGCGTCACCGTGAATCAAGATCGGAAGAACTGGGAACTTTCCGTCGTTGATGGTGTCGAGGCGATCGAGTTTGGCTCGAACAATGCCCTCAAGCACTGGGTTAACGGCCTCTAGGTGAGAAGGGTTTGCGGCTAGTGAAACCTTGACCTGGTTTCCTTCGATGCTGTTGTAGACGCCCTCGGTTCCTAGGTGATACTTCACGTCACCAGAACCCTGAACAGTCTTTGTGTCGGTGTTTCCTTCGAACTCACGGAACACCTGGCCATAGGTCTTGCCGGCGATGTTAGTCAAAACATTTAGGCGTCCGCGGTGAGCCATGCCGATTGCAACTTCATCCAGGTTTGCATTCGCAGCAGCCTGAAGAATTGCGTCTAGAGCGGCGATGGTTGATTCGCCGCCCTCGAGCGAGAAGCGCTTTTGGCCAACGAACTTGGTCTGCAAGAAGGTTTCAAAAGCTTCGGCCTGGTTTAGCTTTTCAAGAATGCGCATCTGCTCTTCGCGAGATGGCTTTGAATAAGGGCGCTCAAGTTTTTCTTGGAACCACTTGCGCTGCTCTGGGTCTTGAATGTGCATGTATTCAACACCCACGGTGCGACAGTAGCTGTCGCGAAGAATTTTGTAGATGTCGCGGAAAGCAGCTTTTGGCTTGCCGCCGAAGCCCGAGGTCTTAAAGGTGCGGTCAAGGTCCCAGAGGCTAAGACCGTGGTTCAAGATGTCTAGGTCTGGGTGTGAACGCTGCTTGTATTCGAGTGGGTCGACATCGGCCATTAGGTGACCGCGAACGCGATAAGCGTTGATTAGCTCTTGGATGCGCGAAGCCTTGCTGCGGTCATCAGCGTCATCTTGATCAAAGTCTGAAACCCAGCGCACTGGCTCGTAAGGAATGCGGAGGTCAGAGAAGATTTCGTCATAGAAACCGCGGGCTCCGAGAAGAAGTTCGTGAACCTTCTTGAGGAATTCACCCGAGCCGGCACCCTGAATAACTCGGTGGTCATAGGTTGAGGTGAGTGTGATGGTTTTGCTGACGCCTAGCTTCGAGAGCTGGGCGTCGTTCATTCCCTGGAATTCGGCTGGATAATCGAGCGCACCCGCACCGATGATTGAACCTTGACCCTTCATAAGGCGAGGGACCGAGTGAACGGTTCCTATTCCGCCTGGGTTGGTGAGTGAAATGGTTGATCCGGCAAAGTCACCGGCAGTGAGCTTGTTATCGCGAGCGCGCTTGACCAAATCTTCGTATGCAGCGAGGTACTCAGCAAAGTTAAGGCGCTCGGCACGCTTGATGTTCGGAACCAAAAGAGCTCGAGTTCCGTCTTCTTTCGGAATGTCGATTGCAAGACCGAAGTTCACGTGAGCCGGGGCGACGACTGTTGGCTTGTCATCGATTACGTCGTAGTAGACATTTTGGCTCGGGAACTCTTTTAGAGCTCGAATGATCGCAAAGCCGAGAATGTGGGTGAACGAAACTTTGCCGCCGCGAGTGCGGGTTAGGTGGCTGTTGATGACGGTTCGGTTGTCAATCATCAACTTGGCAGGAACAGTTCGAACTGAGGTCGCGGTCGGAACCGAAATCGAGGCATCCATATTGGTCGCCAAGCTCTTGGCCATGCCCTTGAGTGGCGTGATTACGTCTTGCTGCTCAAGTTCTGATTCATCGATGGTATTGATGACTCCGGTGACTGGAGCCTGAGCCGGAATCGGCTGAGCCTTGGCTTCGACGCCGGTAGTTTTTGCGACCATCGGTGCCGCAGCGACCGGGGTTGCAGCAATTGGAGCTGCAGTGGCGACCGTTGTAATAGGGGCAGCTGCTGGAGCAACTGGCGCGGCATTGGCTGCTGGCGCAGTAGTTGCATGCGATGCAGCGGTTGGGTGGTAGTTCTCCAGAATCGGCCACCAGGCTTTATCTACAGAGTCTGGATTCGCTTTCCATTGGGCAAACATTTCGTCTACGAGCCAATCGTTGGCGCCAAATTCGCTCGAGTTCTCAGTGTTGCTTGACAGAGAAACCACCTCTTTTTTCATTGTCCGTTCAATGAGCTTCTCCAGCCTACCTCAACACATAAGCTAGAGCTGATGGATAACGCTGGTTCTGACCATAGATTTTTGCGCGGTGGGGCACTGTGAGTGAATTCGTGATGCTGGCGTTCGGAATCTTGCTGACTCTTGGCACTGGAATTTTTGTGGCCAGCGAATTTTCGATGTTGAACCTTGAGCGATCAGAGCTAGAGGCTAGGCGTGATCGTGGCGAACGTGGCCTCAACAATTCGATTCGAGCACTGAAAAAAACCAGCACGCATCTTTCGTCTGCCCAACTTGGCATCACCTTGACCACAATGCTCACTGGGTTTCTGGCTGAACCCGCGCTTTCAGTTTTGCTTGAACCTGCGGTTAGTTCTTTAGGTGTTCCTTCTGGCGCAATTCATTCGGTTTCGTTGGTTCTCACGATGGTCATCGCAACTCTGTTTTCGACGCTAATCGGCGAATTGGTGCCAAAAAAACTAGCGCTTGCAATTCCACTCGAGGTCAACAAATTTGTGGTCGGTTTTCAGCTAGTTTTTAGCTGGATTTTTACATACATGCTCAGGCTTTTGAATGCCACCGGAAACGGCATAGTTCGAGCGATGGGAATCGAGCCAAAAGAAGAATTGAGCTCAACTCGCACCGCCGAAGAGCTCTCATCATTAGTCAGAAGATCGGCAGTTTTAGGCGCGCTAGATGCTCAGACCGCGACCCTTTTGACAAAAACCCTGGCGCTCACCCAGCTGGTTGCGGCCGACATTATGACCCCGAGGCCACGCATGCACACTCTAGAAAAAGAGGATGCAGTGACGGCAGTAATCGATCTATCAAACAAAACCGGACACTCGCGGTTTCCGGTAATCGATGGCTCGAGCGATGACGTGATTGGAGTCGTTCACGTTAAGAAAGCGGTCGGAATGCCGCGAGAAAAGCGCGCCACTACCCAAGTGCACAGAATTATGAGCGACGTGATTCGAGTGCCTGAGACTATGCCGCTTGAAAAGCTAATGATTGAGTTGCGCGCAAGAGGTCTGCAGTTGGCAATCGTTGTTGATGAATATGGCGGAACAGCAGGTCTTGCAACGCTTGAAGACTTGGTTGAAGAGCTGGTTGGCGAACTTGCAGATGAGCATGATCGAGCCAAAGCTGGCGTGACCCGCGGGGCTAATTCGTCAGTGCTGTTTCCTGGTATGACTCGACCAGATGAGCTAGCCGAAATGGCAATCAAGGTTCCCGACAACGGTGCCTATGAAACTGTTGCCGGCTTCATTATGAGCGCTCTCGGGCGAATTCCGGTGGTGGGCGACGAAGTGCAACTCGAGTCGGGGGCCTTGCGTGTTGAACGCATGGATGGTCGACGTGTCGATCGCGTTCGTTTCATGCCCGACGTTGAGGTTTTGAGCGAGGTGAACGCAAATGACTAGCGAATATTCAGGCTTGCTTTGGTTTGCTGTTTTATTGCTGGCAAACGCCTTTTTTGTCGGAGCAGAATTCGCTTTGATTTCAGCCCGCCGAGCACAAATCGAACCTCGCGCCGAAGCCGGCAGTCGCCCTGCAAAGCTAACCCTCAAGGGCATGGAATCGGTTCCGTTGTTGCTTGCCACAACCCAACTTGGCGTCACCATCGCTTCGCTGCTAATTCTTTTAGTTGCTGAGCCGTCTGTTCATCACCTAATTGAACCTGGGTTGCACGGGCTCGGTTTGTCTGAATCGGCCTCTGCCGCAGTTTCATTTGCGCTGACCCTGATTTTGGTTTCTTTTATGCACGTTGTGATCGGCGAGATGGTTCCAAAAAACATCTCATTCTCGGTTCCAGAGCGAGCGGCGCTAATACTCGTTCCAGCTCTTTATTGCTTGGCTCAGGCTGTAAAACCGATTGTGATTCTTTTGAATTCAATGGCCAACGGAATCTTGCGCATTTTTAGAGTTGCCGTAAAGAATGAAGCGAACAGCGCCTTCACGCTTGATCAGGTTGAAGACATCGTTGAGCACTCAACTCGCGAAGGCGTTCTGAACGATGCATCAGGCGCACTTTCAAACACCTTTGAATTCACCGAAAAAACTGTTGCCGACGTTGCAGTTGCGCTAGACAAAGTGCGTTCTTTCGATGACGATGTCACCCCGCGCCAGATCGAACAAGCGGTCTCAAAATATGGCTATTCTCGCTATCCGTTAACTGACGACTCTGGTCAATTTGTTGGCTATCTGCACCTAAAAGACGTAATCGATCTGCGCGAAGATGAGCTTGACGAAGCTTTTCCGACTAAGCGAATTCGCACTCTAATTTCTTTGCCTGCTCGCATGGAGCTTGAAGATGCCTTGGCGAGCATGCGCAGAGTTCACGCACACATGGCAAAAGTTTTTGACGCCAAGGGCGAGGTTGCCGGAATCCTATTTCTCGAGGATATCCTCGAAGAACTAGTCGGCGAAGTCCAAGACGCTACTCAAAAATCAGCGAGCTAGTGGCCATTTGCCGCGCAGATAGTTAGTTGGCCAGTAGTCAATTTCCACTCCAAGTTCATGCGCTGCTCGAAGCGGCCAGTGTGGGTCTCGCAACCCGGCGCGACCGATCATAATCACTTCAACCTTTGTTGAGTTGAGAATTTCTTCAGCTTGACGCGCCTCGGTGATTTGACCTACTGCGCTAACCGGCGCATCGATTGCTTCTGCCACCTGCTCAGAAAAAGCAACCTGATAGCCAGGCCCGGTTGGAATCTTAACTCCGGTAATAAGCCCTCCGCTTGAGATGTCAAGAAGATCTGCCCCAGCCGCCTCAGCCCAAACCGAAACGATGGCGTTTTCTTCGGTAGTCCAGCCATCTTCGCGATAGTCGGTGGCTGACAGGCGAACTAACACCGGTGGCTTTTCGCCAATTTCAGCGCGAACTGCCTTGATAATCTCGATCAAAAGCTTTGCACGACCCTCGAGTGTGCCACCGTATGAATCTGTGCGTTTGTTCGTGATCGGCGACAAGAATTGGTGAATTAAATAACCGTGAGCCGCGTGAATTTCCACTGCATCAAAACCTGCCGCGATGGCTCGCTTTGCGGCAGCAGCGAATGCAAGCGGCAGCTTTTCGACTTCGGCCTCGGTGAGTTCGCGTGGTGCGTCATAGCCCTCGAAAGCATCTGGCCCAGATGAAACCGTCTGCCAGCCACCCTCGCTAATTGGCACTGTGCCATGCATTCCATAGCCATCTCGATAGGTCGATGCTTTGCGACCGGCGTGGGCGAGCTGAATTGCGGTCTTTGCGCCAAACCTGTGCATGTAGTCAGTTACGCGAGACCAAGCCGACGCCTGCTCGTCACTCCAAATGCCCGGGCACCACGGCGAAATTCGACCTTCTGAAACGACTGCGGTTGCCTCGGCAATGACCATGCCAAAGCCACCCATTGCGCGAGCACCAAGGTGCACCAGGTGGTAGTCGCCCACGACACCGTCTTGCGCATCGATTGCGTATTGGCACATCGGCGCCAAGAAAATTCGATTTCTGATTTCAAGATCTCGAAGCCTGATTGGGCTGAATAGTTTTGACATTCCTACCTAAATTCGTCGCAGCAGTTAGTTTTGACCCGTGATCAACTCAGTTTTAAAAAAACCAACATCATCTGATGACAAGTATTCCCGAGGTGTCGTTGGTTTCATTACCGGTTCGAACGATTTTGCTGGCGCCGCGATTTTAGGCGTGACTGCAGCTCTGCGATCTGGAGTGGGCATGGTGAGATATGTCGGCCCAGATCCGGTGAATCGACTAATTTTAGAAACTCGCCCAGAGGTAGTTTTAGGTGCCGGCAGGGCTCAAGCTTGGGTGGTCGGTTCAGGGGTTTCGCCAAATGCCGACGAGCAAATAGCAAGCATCCAGGCCATGTTGGCCGCAGATTCAAGTGAATTCTTAGTTATCGATGCCGGCGCACTTGAATTGATTTCAGCAAACCTGAGTGCTGCGAATCGAGCAATCTTGACGCCGCACGAGGGCGAAGCCCGAAGATTGCTGGCACGTTTAATCCCTTCGGTTTCGCCAGATCTAACTCGGCTTGAGTTGGCCAGAGAGATTCAAAAACAAACCGGATGCACAGTTGTGCTGAAGGGTTCGCGAACAATAATCGTCGATGGCGAATCCGAATTCACTTGCCCCGAAGCTCCATCCGAGTTAGCAACAGCGGGAACCGGTGATGTTTTGGCGGGCATAATCGGGGGATTGGTGGCGGTGAATGCCGACGAAATTCAGAGCGGCAAAATTAGCTTGCTTCAAATTGCCTCGGCTGCCGTTGAGGTTCATTCGCTAGCAGCGTCTAATCTTGCGGTTCGTGGCCCAATCGTTGCCCTTGACCTTGCAAATGAAGTCGGTCGGGCAATTGCGCAGCTTAGGAGTTAAGTAGCTCGGTCAAAAGCGGGCCAACAATGTGCTTCTCGATTAAGAAGCCGTCATGTCCGTAGGCGGACTCAATAATTTGCAGTTTGCCGCCGATGAGCTCGCCACCGATATTGTCGGCAATTCGTTGTTGGTCTTCAATCGGAAATAGGCGATCAGAGTCAATGCCAACGACAAGCGATTTTGCCTTGATCGAAGCAAGGGCCTGTTCAACTGAACCGCGACCTCGACCAACATCATGTGAGTTCATTGCTTCAACCAAAGTTATGTAGCTATTTGCGTCGAATCTTCTGGTGAATTTGTTGCCGTGAAAATCCAGATAGCTCTCGACCGCGAATCGGCCACCGCCACCCAAAGGTGAAACCGAACTTTGCCAACTGCGCTCAAAGCGTTGGTTCAGTTCGTTAGACGATCGATAGTTGAGCAGTGCCATTCGGCGAGCCAGTGCGAGGCCGCGGTGGGGGCCGTCGCCGGGCTTTTCGTCATAGTAATAGCCATTTTTGAATTGAGGGTCGGTCATAATTGCCTCAACCTGAACTGAGTTGAGTGCAATCTGATCGGCGCTCGAAATTGCCGGCGCTGCAATTACGGCCACGCGAGCAACCTCATCGGGATGAGTGATTGCCCACTCCAGTGCGTGCATTCCACCCATCGACCCACCAATAACAGCAAACCATTTCTTGATACCAATTGCGTGAGCAAACTCGTGCTGGGCATGCATTTGATCACGAATGGTCAAATAGGGGAACAGCGGGCCAAATTCGCGCCCATTACTGTCTAGCGATGACGGCCCAGTTGAGCCCTGGCATCCGCCAAGAATATTCGGTGCGACGACAAAATACTTGTCAGTGTCAATTGGCAAGCCGGGGCCGATAATCTCGCTCCACCAACCTTCGGTTGGATGTGCCGGGCTTGCTGAGCCGGTGGCGTGCGAGTCGCCTGTTAAGGCATGCAGAACTAATACTGCGTTGGTGTGCTCGTGATTTAGTTCACCCCAAGTCTCGAAAGCTATTCTCGCCGACGCAAGAACGCGCCCGCTCTCAAGTTTCAGATTAGAGAGGGGCGCGAACGAGCGCTCACCTGCTGGGTCACCGTCGCGCCACGCGCCAGATGCAGGCGGGCGACCGACAAGCTGTCGGCTTAGTTCATCAGTGATGAACGATGACGGAACGGTGTCCTCAGAGGTTTGAAATTCCACTACTTGGCTGCTGCAAATCCGGTTTCGAGGTCGGCAATTAGGTCTTCGACCGACTCTAGACCAACAGACAGGCGAATCAAACCAGGGGTCACGCCGGTGGTCAATTGCTGTGCTGGGGTCAACTGCGAGTGGGTGGTTGAAGCTGGGTGAATGACCAAAGAACGCACATCGCCGATGTTGGCCACGTGGCTGAACAGCTCAAGTGAGTCAACAAACTTGCCACCGGCTTCGATGCCACCCTTGATCTCGAATGACACGATTGCGCCAGCGCCCTTCGGTGCATATTTCTTGGCGGCTTCATGCCACGGTGAAGTCGCCAACGCTGCATAGTTGACGCTTTCAACCTGAGGGTGATTTGCCAAGAACTGAGCAATCTTGGTTGCGTTTTCAACGTGACGTTCGATTCGCAGAGACAGCGTTTCGATACCCTGAATCAACTGGAACGCACTGTTTGGCGAGATTGCGGCACCGATGTCACGAAGCAATTGCACTCGAGCCTTGATGATGTAGGCAATGCCGTCGCCAAGCGCTGCGGTGTAGTTCACACCGTGATAAGAAGGGTCTGGAGTGGTTAGACCAGGGAACTTGTCTGACTTGCTCCACTCAAACTTGCCGCCGTCGACGATTGCGCCGGCAACCACGGTTCCGTGGCCAGCCAAGAACTTGGTGGCTGAGTGAACAACGATGTCGGCGCCGTGCTTGAGTGGCTGAATCAAGAACGGGGTGGCTACGGTGTTGTCGACAATCAGCGGAACGCCATTCTTGTGAGCAACTTCAGAGACTCCTTCGATATCAAGAATTGAAACCTTTGGGTTTCCGATGGTCTCGGCGAAAAATGCCTTGGTGTTTGGCTTGACGGCTGCTTGCCACTCAGCAAGGTCATCTTGGTTCTCAACAAATGTGGTTGTAATGCCGAGCTTAGGCAGGGTGTATTTGAAGAGGTTGTAGGTTCCGCCGTAGATAGTTGATGAGGCTACGATGTGATCGCCAGCCTCGGCGATGTTGAGAATCGCGAAGGTTTCGGCGGCCTGACCCGAGGCCAAAAGCAAAGCGGCGGTTCCGCCTTCAAGGGCAGCGATGCGCTTTTCGGCTACGTCTTGAGTCGGATTCATGATGCGGGTATAGATGTTGCCAAACTCAGCCAGACCAAAGAGCTTTGCAGCGTGCTCACTGTTGTTAAAAACGTATGCAGTGGTCTGATAAATCGGGGTAGCGCGCGAGTTCGTTGCTGGGTCGGGGGTAGCACCAGCGTGAATCTGTGCGGTTTCAAAACCCCAGTTGTTTGGATCTGTACTCATCGTGAATCCTTAAAGTTGTCAGTTTGCTCGTGGAATTTAGATTAGAGCGTTTGCTGCGGCTAAAAAACCAAAAAGAAACACAGCGTAACTGTTGTTTTTCGCTTGTTAACTGGCGGTTTAGACCGATGCTTCATTCAAAGTGTCGATGGCAAGCGCGACTAGCAGAGCGACCGCATCTGGCACCACAGAATCATCGAAAACTGCCTTGTTTGAGTGGTTGAAAGCCGCAGCCTCGGGGTCGTGGTCTGCGGGTGAAGCGCCCAAGAAAATGAATGCCCCCGGAACCTCGGCAAGAACAGACGCAAAGTCTTCACCACCGGCAATCGGCTCTGACATAGGAATGAATCGATCGCGGCCGAGCAAATCGCCGATTACGCGCTCGACGCGCTCGACGGCGGCTTTGTCGTTTTTTAACACGCGGCTAGCGTCAGAGAACTCGACCTCAGCCTCAAGCCCGAATCCGGCTGCGATCGACTCAATCAAACGCTTAGATTCAGTGCGAATCCGATGAAAGTTTTCGTCAGAAAAAGTTCTGATGGTGGCACCAAACGACGCTGTGTCGGGCACAACATTTGTGGTCGATGTGTCGCCAGCGCGAATCCATCCGATGTTCAAAATCACTGGGTCAAATGCGCTGAATTTTTTTGTGATCAGAGTTTGCAGGGCCGTTGCTGCCTCAAGCAGCACGCTGACTGGCTCTTTTGAAAGCCAAGGGGTTGAGCCGTGACCGCCAGCGCCCTTGATTGTCACAATAATGTCGCCCGACGAAGCCATCAAAACACCCGGCTTGGTCAAGAAAACGCCACTCAAAAACTTTGAAAAAACATGTATGCCGTAGGCAGCAATTGGTTTGCGACCAGACACGAGCAGGGCACCCTCGTCGATCATGATGTCTGCACCGCCGTGACCTTCTTCGCCAGGTTGGAACCAGATGATTACGTCACCTTTTAGTTCGGATTTTCTGGCCGAAAGCAACCTGGCTGCACCTACGCCGATTGCGGCGTGCAGGTCGTGTCCGCAGGCGTGCATGAACCCGTTCGTTGAGGCATATTCAAGGCCGGTTTCTTCGGTGACCGCAAGAGCATCCATGTCGCAGCGAAGCAAAACAGTAGGGCCAGGTTGCACACCTTTGATGTGAAGCACCGCCGAAGAAATGTTGTGACTCAGGGTGACTTCGCCGAGCGTATCGATTTCAGCTAGCACCCGAGCCAGGGTTTTAGGCAGCGCCAAGCCAAACTCAGGAATCTGGTGCAGCTCTCGACGAAGATTCGAAAGTGATTCACCGTGTTCGTGGGCATCTTTGACCAAGGCTGAATAATCCATGCTGCAATTGTGCCACGCGGGCCCGTGAGCGACTTCGCGCAGCAAACTCGACATAGTCTTGAGAAATGTTTTTTGAGCGCATGCACCCAACCTGGCAAGCGGTCATGCCTCAGGCCAAACTAATTCTGGATGAAATTGAGGCGCGCCTAAACTCAAGGGCCTTCGAGACTGGTCGCGAATATTTTCCTTCGGCCGAATTTGTCATGCGTGCTTTCGAGCGACCTTTCGATTCGGTGCGCGTTCTGATAGTGGGGCAAGATCCTTATCCGACTCGCGGCCATGCAATTGGGTTGTCTTTTGCAATCAACCCGGATGTTCGGCCAATGCCGAGAAGCCTGGTCAACATTTTGCGGGAGCTCAAAGATGACCTTGGCAAGTCAACGCCCGCAGAAGGCGATTTATCGCGCTGGGCTGACCAGGGCGTTCTGTTGCTGAATCGTCACCTGACTACCGAAGAGACCGAGCCTGCAGCGCACGCCGATTTGGGCTGGTCTCGTTTCACTGATTTGGCCGTGTTGACGCTCAATAACCTGCGAGGGCGCCAGCTGGTTGCAATTCTCTGGGGGCTGCACGCACAGCAGTTGAAGGCTAAATTGCCTGATGTGCAAATTATCGAGTCGGCGCACCCGAGCCCACTTTCGGCCCGAAGAGGATTTTTTGGCTCTAAACCCTTCTCTCGGGCAAATCAGATGCTCGAACTGGTCGGCCAGCCGATAATTGACTGGTCTTGCTAAAAAGTTTTATTTAAAGGAAAGACCGTGCCGCTCGATTCAGAATCTCGCTGGAGACTAGTCAGAAAACTAAAGGCCCAGCAAGCCGAACCGGTTTCAAATGAGATAACCATCCGCCCAGCCACAGAGGCTGACATGGTTGCGGCACTTGAAATTTACAATTTCTACATTCAAAACAGCGTTGTCACGTTCGACCTTGACAAAATGTCGCTCAAAGACTGGCAAGAAAAATTCGCCTGGATCAGCTCACTTAAGTTGCCGTTTTTGGTCGCACAAAGTGGCGGCGGGCAAATTCTCGGATTCGCATTTGTGGCTCCTTGGAGGCAGAAGGCGGCATACCGTCGAACTGTTGAAGACAGCATTTATCTTCGCCCAGCTGCTATCGGAAAACGCGTCGGCACGAAATTGCTCGCTCAACTGCTTGAGCAATCCAAGGCTGCAGGAGTGAAAGAAGTCGTTGCCGTGATCAGTGACAAAGGCGCTGAGGCGTCTATTCAATTGCATGAATCTTTTGGATTCACGCGCCAGGGTCATTTAGCAAAAGTCGGTTATAAATTCGGGCGCTGGCTCGGCTCAGTTCTGCTTCAAAAGAGCCTCTAGCTGAAACCGCAAAATAGCTGTGAGTTTCAGCTAACTTTCAGAATTCTGTCTGACCGAGCCTTTAGGCTGAACCCGTGATGAGCATCCGCAAGATAATTTTCAGTGCAACTGCGACTTTGGCAACAGCCTCAATTGCATTCTTTGGTTTGGCACCGGCGGATGCTGCTTCAGCAGTTGCGCCATATGAAGATTCGGTGACGGCCGCGGGTGTCTTTGTGCGGTTGGCTGACGGCGTGAGCCCGGTTCAAAAAGACGGCGTCTTGGTTGGCGAACTCGCCAGCGGGGTTGATTTGAAATTCGATTCAGAAATCGGATTGGGTTGGTATGCCTTCGATTTCAAGACCCCGAGAAGCGCTAATGAAGCTTATGAAATTGCTCAGCGAATCAAGTCAGATTCGCGAGTGCTAAACGCCGATGTAAACACCATTTTGACCCTTCAGAGTCAGGCCATTTTGTCGGCATCATCGGTGCAGCAGCTCAAAGTGAGCACCTCGCTTCTGGCTGAAGAGCAACTAAAACCTCGCGTGAAACTCACCTGGAAGGCACCAACCAATCTTGGCGGTGGTCGAATTGTGGGCTATCGAATTGAACTCAGCACCGATGGCGGCGCTACCTTCAGCAAGGCAATTTCGAACACTAAATCGACCGAACTTAGCGCCTTTATTGCTGACGGATTGACCGTGGGTCAGGTCGCCAAATTTAGAGTTCGGGCCATTACCGCTAAAGGCAGCGTTACAAAGGTGGGCGCGCCTTCAGCTGTGATTAGCGCCTTGCCGACAACCATTCCGCAAATTCCGATTCTCACCAGCACAACTGCAACTGCCGCAAGTTCAACCGTCAGCTGGAAACCGCAAACTTTAGTTCAGCGCGGCGGGCTATCTGTGACCTACACCGTGACCGCCAAGTCAAACGGACTCTCAAGCGTTAGTTGCACTAGCACCGGCACTTCATGTGCCCTAAATGGTTTGGCTTCCGGGGCAACCTATTCACTTTCGATCGTCGCCAAAAATGCTCGCGGAACATCAGGTGAGCGGTTGCCGTTTGTAGCAACAGACCCACAAATTGTGAAGCAGTGGCACTTGAATTCAGCCAACGGCATCAATGTCAACGCTGCATGGCGCAGAACAAATGGCGATTCGTCAGTTGTTGTGGCGGTCATCGACAGTGGAATAACCGCGCACCCAGATCTAGTCGGCCAGACCGTTCCTGGTTATGACTTTGTGAGCGATGCGCAATCGGCCGGCGACGGCGACGGCCGCGACGCCGATCCGACTGATCCGGGTGATGGTTCGGCAACCGAACCGAGCAGCTGGCACGGAACTCACGTTTCAGGCCTAATCGCCGCAGCCGCTAACAACGAGGGCGGCGTTGGTGTTGCACCAGGCGCAAAGGTTCAGATGGTGCGTGCGCTTGGTTCATTGGGTGGCGAGAGCAAAGACTTGGCGGCTGCAATTTTGTGGGCGGCCGGAGTTCAGGTGTCGGGCGTTCCTCTGAATGCAACACCAGCCAAGGTCATCAACATGTCACTGGGCACTGATTCGCCACAGCGCTGCGATGCGGCCACCCAGTCCGCCGTAGATGCCGTCAAGGCACTTGGTGTCACCATGATTACCGCCGCCGGAAACACCGCTAGCGAGGCTTATTGGTCGTATCCAGGCAATTGCTTCGGAACCATCAACGTAGGTGCTACCGGATTTGGCGGAGATCGTTCTTGGTATTCAAATTACGGGCCAGGCGTGGACATATCGGCCCCAGGTGGCGACTCAAGAAACTCGACCGGTGCCCCAGAAGGCACTTATGGCCGAATTTACTCAACCTCAAACGATGGCAAGCTTGCTGCCGGAAATCCAACCTATGCCTATCAAGAAGGCACATCGATGGCCGCACCAATTCTGTCGGGAGTTGTTGCCCTGATGTATTCAGTTGAGCCAAGCCTCACTTTTGATGAAGTTTGGGCGATTTTGAAGAGCACCGCAACGCCATTTGCGGCTGGTTCGAGCTGCTCGGTGGGCGTCGGCACTGATGCGCAGATGTGCGGAATCGGAATTGTGAATGCTGGGGCGGCTGTCGAAGCCGCAATCAAGTTGCGCTAAGTAGTTAGCACCAAATAAAAAACCCGAACATTTCTGTTCGGCTCAATTATTAACAAAGTTCGCAAATTCCGATTTTTCGAAATTTGCCTCACTTTGCAGAATGCGTGACTTTTCAAGTCCCGCTCCGGACAAATAAAAAACCCGAACATTTCTGTTCGGGTTTTTTATTTGGTGCGGAAGGCGGGACTTGAACCCGCACGCCTCGCGGCGCTGGAACCTAAATCCAGTGCGTCTGCCAATTTCGCCACTTCCGCATGCCTGACTATCTTACGCAAAAATCTCGATTCTGCTAAATCGAGGCAGAAACTGGCCAAGAAGCTCGACTGTGGATAACTTAAATAAGTTTTTTGAGCTTGACGCTAAATGGTCACGTGACCAATTTGATTGATTCAATAGCCCAGCAAGCAAGGCTGCTTGCGCTAACCAAGGCAACCCCACGCGCCGATGCAATTGCGAGCGCCCTTGATGAAGCATTCGAGTCAAACCAAATTGGCGCAAACGCCCAGCTCGAGCAGCAGATAAATCAAGCGGTCTCTGATCAAATAAACGGTTATGGCTCTCTTCACTCACTGATGAGTGATGATTCCATCGAAGAAATCTGGATCAACTCGCCTGAAAAAATCTTCATCGCTCGAGCTGGGCGAAATTACCTCACTCACATCAAAAGCACCGACGCTGAAATTCGAACTCTTGTCGAACGAATGCTCAGGTCTTCAGGTCGCCGAATCGACAGAAGCATGCCCTTCGTCGATGCCTCGTTGCAAGACGGCTCTCGCTTGCACGTGGCGATTCCTGACGTCACTTCAAGTCACTGGTCAGTGAACATTCGAAAGTTTCCGACACGCATTTATCGGCTAAGCGAACTCGCACGCGCTGGGGCGTTGAGCAGTTTGCAGCAGTCTGTGCTGACGCAAGCGGTGCGCGAAGGCAAAAATATTTTGGTTTCGGGGGCAACCCAGGCCGGCAAAACCACAATGTTGTGCGCGCTGTTGGCTGAGCTTGATTCAAGCGAGAGATTGGTGACCATCGAAGACACTTTTGAAATAAGGTCGCAGAACCTAGATTGGGTGGCGCTTCAGACCCGGCCAGCAAGCCCTGAGGGCGGCGGCGAGATAAACCTGCGACGGCTCATCAAAGAGGCGCTCAGAATGAGGCCCAGTCGAATCGCAGTGGGCGAGGTGCGCGAAGCCGAGAGTCTTGACTTGCTAATCGCACTTAATTCGGGCTTGCCGGGCATGTGCACTATTCATGCAAATTCGGCTCAAGAGGCAATTTCAAAACTTTGCACCTTGCCGCTTCTGGCTGGCCAAAATATTCCAAGTGAATTTATAAAGCCAACGGTCGCAAGCTGCATAGATTTGGTGGTGCACTGCGAGTTAGACAAGTCAGGTCAGCGGCGCGTCGCAGAAATCGGCAGAGTTGCGCTGATTTCTAATGAGCCTGTGGTGACCGCCTTATGAAACGCGCCGGCAGCTCGCTTTTGATCTCACTGCTCACGTGGTTGATTTTTCAGTCTTTAATTTTGGCTGCCTGTGCTGCCTTGGCATTCATGGCAGTTTCGATTGAGATAGAACACCGAAGAGCTGCAAAGTTGCACCAATTGGTCAAGCGCAACTGGGCTGAAGTGCTCGACTCTCTAAACTCGGCAGCGAGTGCCGGCCTTAACCCTTCCGAGGCGATAGCAGACCTTGCTGAGGTTGGCCCAATCGAGCTCAGGTCAAAATTTGTTGAGGCCACCCACGCGCTTGATGCAGGAGAATCGCTGGCAACTGTGCTTTCTGGCCTTAAAGCACAGCTTGAAGACGCTCACGCTGATCGAACCCTCGAGTTGATTTACTTGACTCAGCAGCTGGGCGGTCGCGGCTATCAAGAGGCAATTCAAAGTTTTAGCTCTCAAATTCGTGAGCAACATGCTTTAGATGGCGAATTAGCCGCTAAACAGGGCTGGATCAAAGGCACTGCAAAGTTGGCTGTTGCCTCGCCCTGGATAATCGTGCTTTTGCTATCTGCTCGCCCAGAAAATGCTTCTATCTATAACTCAACCGGCGGCATTTTGATTTTGGCGGCAGGCCTGGCTGTTTGCCTCGTTGCCTATCGATTGATTCATGCATTCGGCCGATCAAATTCATGGCCAAGGGTTTTCACGCTATGAACGCGCTAATTTTCGGAGCACTGATTGGGGTTGCGATGCTCAAGCTCGGCGCGGCAATAGTGCCCAATCGCAGGCAGCAGCTTCAGCTTCGACTGTCGAACTTTGTTCCTGGTTTTCGAAGTGGACGCTCGGCTAAGCGATTGGATTTAGTTGCCTATGCGCTATCAACCTGGCATCAATTCAAATCAAAACTGGAAGAAAGTTCTATTTCAAAATCGCGCAAAGAGCTGATTCTTCAGCAGCTGCCTGACTTTTTAGAACTTATCGCTGTCGCGGCCAGTGCCGGAGAGTCTTTTTATTCTGCACTTCGAATAACCAACTCCAGGGCAATCGGAGTTTTAGCCGATGAGTTCGAACGCGTTTTGGCAGCTATCGAAATGGGCTCGTCGATCGAATCAGAGCTCGAGGAGCTTTCGGGTCGAATTCGACTTCGGCAGGTTGAGGAGTTTGCCAACAAAGTAATTTTGGCCCAACGCCGCGGAACCCCGGTTGCAAAGTTGATGCGAGACCAGGCCTCAAGCATCAGGGCTGAAATCAAGAACCAGTTGTTAGCAAAGGCCGGCCAAAACGAAACAAAGATGCTTATTCCACTGGTGTTTATGATCCTTCCGGTCACCGTGCTATTCGCCATTTATCCGAGCTTGCAGCTTTTGAATTTTGACTATGCCTGATTTGCCAAACGCAATCGAACCCAAGGGGCAAGAGCAAAATTTTGCAAAAACCAACCAACACTAGAAAGAAGAAAATGAAAAGGCAAAATGCAATCGAACCGCGAGCTATCAAGGCAAAATCTCGGCTTCTAGACGAAACTGGCGATGTTCCGGGGTGGGTTCTAATAACACTCATGACTGCCGGTCTCGTAGTTCTCATGTGGACAGCCGCAGGGCCGGCGCTAAAGGGAATTTTTGACCAGGCAATGACAAAAGTTGTCGCTTTTTAGGTCACAGCGCGGTTCGGCGCCAGTTCAATTTGTGCTGATGCTTCTGCCAACTCTGGCTTTGCCCTGGCTCACTTGGAATTTGGCCATCGCTGGCTATCTAAAACTGACACTAACTGACGCTGCAATTGAAGGCTCGCGCTATGCGGCACTGGCCGATCAGTCTCTAGCTAGTGGGCAGGCTAGGGCGCGAAGGCTCATAGATTTGGCAACCCACGGTCTCGCCGAGGTGAACGTTGTTGGGTCACGAACTCAAAGCCGCTCAGGGCAGCAATTTGTTGAAATTCAAATCGAGTCAATCGCCCCTATAAGAGTTAGAAGCGCGGCAAGGGCCATGGTTGAAAACTAGTCGAATTCCAGTGCGAACCGAACGAAACGCGAATGAGAAAAATCGAACATTGAATGTGACTCAATTTATTGAAGAGACGGGTTCTGCAATCCTCGAATTCTTAATTTTTGGATTAGCGGTGAACTTGGCATTGCTGACTTTTTCTGTAGATATTGTTCAGGTTCAAAAGCATCAGCTTGCCGCAGACTCGATTGCTCGGCATGCATCACGCGATTTTTCACTGAATTTGAGTGAGATTTCTGCTCAGCAAGTCGCCAGCGAGGTGGCAACAGGGTTTAACTTGCAACCAAATCAGTGGCAGATAGCCGCCGAGTGTGAACCTGCTGACTGCATGGCCGCTGACGCGCTAGTGAAAATTCAGGTGTTGGTCGAAAACTCAAGGGCCACTGCGCAAATGCCGGTGCTTTCAGATTCAGCGGTCAATGAATAGCGGCGGCAGAGTGAGCGCCTTGAAATTATGAGTCGCTTAAAGCATGAAGCCGGATCCATGGCACCGCTAATGGTTGGCCTGGCTGCAATTTCGCTTTCCGTTATTTTGATCATCTCTGAGCTCGGCTCTGCATTTGTGTTTCAGCGACGACTTGTCTCGGTTGCCGAGGCAAAAGCGCTGAGCGCAATCATCGATGGCCCTGCAATCGTTAGCGAGGTGCAGCTTGCCACCGAAAGCATTTCTAGTCCAGACGGTCAAACTGTCGAGGTTAGAGTTTGCGCAACGTGGCAACCGCCGTTTCGATTCGGCAAGCTCTTAGAGTTCGCAAATCGAAATCAGTTGATTTGCGCTTCGGGGTTGAGCCGCCTCGGCAAATGACGCCACATAATGCCTGCTCCGACGAAACCAAGAACACCAAAAAAACTAAAGCCGATCGCCAGCGAAGTCGCAGACGCAATTAGCGCCAAGAGTTGAGGTGCAAGGGCTGAGCCTGAATCAATCAGCAACCTGAATGACGCTAAATATTGATTGCGATATTGAGGGGGAGCAGCATCGGCCGCAATCACCATGATTAGGCCGCTGCCCACACCGTTGGCCAGCGACATAAGCAGTGCCAAAGTTAGAAAGAGTGACGCATCGGTTGCCAGGCCAAACATCAAATGCGTTGCGCCCATGCCAAGAAGTGTCGGTATAGCGACCCAGCGGCGACCCCAGCGGTCGGTTATCTGGCCCGAGGTGTAGAACAGCGCGAAATCTAGAGCGCTGGCCAAACCGATGTAGAGCGCAGTTTCAGCAGGGGATAGCCCGATGTGCAAAGCCCAAAGCGGAAGCCCAATTGTTCTGGTGGCACGCAAAACCGCCAAAATCATCGCACCAATACCAAGTGTCGAAAGCGATCGAATTTCTCTCTTTGCAACCTGGATAGCAGTCAGGTCTCGTTTTTGTTCAACCAAGTGCTCAGGAATGTTTTTGCCCAAATAGACAATTGCTGCAGCAAAAATGCACAAACCAATTGCGATTGCAAAAACTGAATCTATGCCCCAGGCGCCAATCGACATCGAGCCAATTACTGGTCCGGCAAAACCGCCAGCCCTGAATGTTCCGCCGAGCAATGAAAGCGAACGGCCGCGGTGCTCAAGTGGCGCTGCCCCCGCCATGTAGCCGTGTCTAGCTAGGCCAAAAACTGCAGCACCAGCCCCGATGCCGGTAATGCCCAAACCAAGTAACCAAATTGAGTCTGCAAACATGGCCACCAAAACGCCGAGCATGCCGAAAATTGCTGCCATCATCATTGATCGGCGCTCGCCGAATTTATTCACAATTGCCGCAGCTGGAATATCGGCAATTAGCGTGCCCAGCATTAGCAAGCCAGCAACGGCGCCGGCGGTGGGCAAATCGGCACCCAAAGCCTTTGCCGAAGCCGGAATGATAGGAATCAGTGCAGATTCGGCGGTGGTGAAAAGAAATGAAGGAAGAAAAACCGGAATTATTAGCGAGCGAATCGAGAAGTTGCTTGTGCCCGCGGTCATGTTCCAATTATCAACCTTGCCGCAGCGTTTAGACTTGACCACAAATGGCAGACCTAGACCTCACCGCTGAAATCAAAGAGCTTCGCTCAACATTTGGCAGCATCAAAGAGGTTGTCGACCTGAAAAAACTCAAAGCTGAAATTGCTGAACTAAAAGAGACGGCGGCAGCACCTGGCCTGTGGGATGACCCTGAAAAAGCACAGGCTGTCACAAGCAAGCTCTCGCACCGTCAAGCCATGCTCACCAAAATCGAGTCGGTTGACTCGCGCCTTGACGACATCGAAGTTCTAATCGAAATGGCCAATGCCGAGGCCGATGCTGCGGTTCAGGCAGAGGCAAAGTCTGAACTTCAAAGCTTGACTGAATTAATCGGCGAACTTGAAATTCAAACACTGCTAAACGGCGAATATGACGCCCGCTCGGCGGTTGTCACCATTAGGTCTGGGGCTGGTGGCGACGACGCAACCGACTTCGCTGAGATGCTGATGCGCATGTATTTGCGCTATGCCGAGAAGCACAAAATGGCCTGCCAAGTTCTTGACACATCTTATGCCGAAGGTGCAGGCATCAAGTCTGCAACTTTCGAAATCGACAGCCCGTATGCCTTCGGCACCCTGTCTGTTGAGGCGGGAACGCACCGACTGGTTCGCATGAGTCCATTCAATGCTGCAGGAAAGCGTCAGACTAGCTTTGCTGCGGTTGAGGTGGTGCCACTCATCGAACAAACCGACGTCATCGAGATTCCTGAAAATGAAATTCGCGTTGATGTTTTTCGCTCAAGTGGCCCCGGTGGTCAAAGCGTGAACACCACCGACTCTGCAGTTCGAATAACTCATATTCCAACCGGCACTGTGGTGAGTTGCCAGAACGAGAAGAGTCAGATTCAAAACAAAGCAGCCGCGATGCGTGTTTTGCAGTCTCGTTTGCTTGAGGTTCGTCGTCGTGAAGAAGAGGCAAAAAAGAAGCAAATCGCCGGCGATGTCAAAGCTAGCTGGGGCGAGCAAATGCGGTCATACGTGCTTGCGCCCTATCAAATGGTCAAAGATTTGCGCACCGAGCACGAAGTCAACAACCCTTCTGCGGTTTTCGACGGTGACCTAGACGGTTTTATCTCAGCCGGAATCCGCTGGCGCAAACAGACACAGGCGAGCGCCTAGCCAGCATCGGCACCTGCGCAATTTAGGCTTTAGCCATCATGATCAGCATCTCAAACGTCACAAAGCACTATCGCGGCTCAGCCCGCCCGGCGCTTAGCAACGTTTCGCTTGAAATTGAAAAAGGCGACTTCGTATTTTTGGTTGGCGCATCAGGCTCCGGCAAATCTTCGTTGATGCGATTAATGCTTCGAGAAGACACGCCAAATAGCGGCACTGTTCACGTTCTCGGTGAAAACCTCAAGAGAATTCCTAGCCGACGAATTCCTTTTTTCAGGCGCAAGCTTGGTGTGGTCTTTCAAGATTTCAGACTTTTGCCAAACAAAACCGTGGCTCAAAACGTTGCTTTCAGCCTCGAAGTGATCGGAAAATCGCAAGCCTTTATTCAAACCGCCGTGCCCGATGTGCTCGGCATGGTTGGTTTGGCCGAAAAAGCCGACCGTCTGCCTAGTGAGCTATCTGGCGGAGAACAGCAGCGAGTGGCCTTGGCCCGCGCGATCGTAAACAAGCCGGCAATTCTGCTCGCCGACGAGCCAACCGGAAACCTTGACCCTGCAACATCAGAGGGCATCATGGCGCTTATCGAGCGCATCAACCTCGCTGGC
>ERZ650311.535-NODE-535-length-23117-cov-5.234108_pt1 | contig 23117 bp, 20 predicted proteins | sample MGYA00376247_ERZ650311 | MGnify/ENA primary metagenome ERZ650311 (study PRJEB26733, sample SAMN07839324) | wastewater metagenome | biome: small river; feature: stream; material: water | place: USA: North Carolina | collected 2016-07-28 ...
CCATCCCCAAAGGAATTCCAAATGCCGAGAAGCCACGCTTCACTGCAGGTGAGGCGCCGGCGAATGAGGCGCCAATCAGAAGCGGAGCCTCGAGGCTGTATTTAGCTGTTTTATAAAGCATGACTCGATTAGCGCGACCGACCGCCTCGCTGATTTGACGGGTCAGGGCGGCGTTTTCTTCGACTATGTCGAGGTATTGGCCGGCCATAACCTCAACACGCATCTTGCTGAACTCATTGCGGCAAGCGGTTTCGATGGCGTTGTTTGGCGCGGCGAGCAAGGCGTTGCCGAAAATTTCGCTGCTCCAGCCGAGCATCAGGTCACCGACGAGCACCGAACCAGCTACACCGAAACGTTCTGGGCTTCCAGCCCAACCCGAGGCTTGGTGAAGGGCTTCGAAGCGCTTGTGAACCGCCGGGGCATTGCGTCTGGTGTCTGATTGATCAAGTAGGTCGTCGTGCACCAGGGCTGCGGCGTGAAACATTTCAAGTGCAGCCGTAATTCCAACCATCGCGCGACCAGATTCGCTGATTTGCTGATCGGTAAGTTGAACTTCAGCGCTCGGGATGGCGCCAACCCATGCCCAGTAGGCAAAAAGAGCCCTAAAGCGCTTGCCGCCAGTTAGCAACGACTTTGAGTAATCGACCAATGGCGCCAGGTCTGGAGAAATCTGAGCGAAGGCTATTGTTTGCGTTTCGCAAAATTCATTTAGTCGGTCAGCGATGGCGCCCAGTAGTGCCTGATTCTCATTCACGGGAATAGCCTAATCAGCGCAAGGGTTTTAGACTCAGATTAGGTCAATTTGCCTAGAAGAAAACGGTAATCGAAATGGCACTGTCAGAACGCGAACAAAGACTGCTCGAAGAGCTCGAGCGTGGTCTGTATGCCGAAGATGCCGAGTTCGTTCAGCGTGTTACAAAGTCAGGTGGCATTTCGATGCGCCGCATGATCGGCGGGGCGGCACTGGCCGTTATCGGTATCTCTATCCTGATATTTGCCGTGATAATTCAGATCGCCCTTTTTGGAGTCATTGGATTCTTGCTTATGTTGACTGGAATCATTTTGGCGAGCTCTAATTTCAAGCAGACCACACCCTCGAGCGAAGCTTCATTGAAGAACCCTTCTAGAGCCAAAGATTCAAGCTCAAAATTCTCGGGTTTTGAAGACCGCTGGGATCGCCGACGAGAAAACTAAATCGCGATTTATAAGCCCCTGACCTAACCGGTCGGGGGTATTTTTTCGGCCTCTAAATTGGCATACCATGCGAATTTCCTCCACTTGGAAAATCCCTGTAAATTATTGGGATATACGACACGCCGAACTAAAAATATTTCACTATTTTCTAGATTTGTGGAGTGTTGTGGAGTAAAGTGGAGTAAAGGTCAACGAGTCGACAAGGAGGGGTGCAGATGTTGCTTGGCACGCATGCACCGAAACTTGACGACAAGGGCCGTCTTTTTCTTCCAGCGAAATTTCGCGACGAGCTTCAGGCTGGGTTGGTTATCACCCGCGGGCAAGAGAACTGCCTTTACGTTTTTAGCGCAGCAGAATTCCAAGCCGTTCACGACAAGATTCGCCAGGCTCCGGTAACTAGCGTTGATGCGCGCAACTACCTGCGCGTATTTCTTTCAGGTGCATCTGACGAGCTTCCTGACAAGCAGGGTCGCGTCACGATTCCGGCCGCACTTCGTCAATACGCCGGTTTAGACAAAGACCTAGTCGTTATCGGCCTTGGCTCAAGAGCTGAAATCTGGAATGCCGCAGCCTGGAATGAATACCTAAGCAAGCAAGAAACCGCCTTCGCAAATGTTGCAGAGGAGGTGATTCCGGGGCTCTTCTAACCTGCGGTTAGATCTCCACCCATTCATCGTTTGCCCTTGTGGCAAGTTTCGAAAACCAAGCTCGAAACGAATGGATGGGGGTCTAGCGGCAGGAATCCCGGATCAAAATGGCCAAAAACATCGCTGAACTTCACGAGCCAGTTCTTCTGCAGCGCACCATCGACATTCTCGGGCCATCGCTCTCAAAAGAGAATGCCATTTTGGTTGACTGCACGCTTGGTCTCGGCGGGCACAGTGAAGCCTTTCTCGAGCAATTTCCAAATTTGACGCTGATTGGAATCGATCGAGACCCCAACGCGCTTCGACTAGCCGGCGAGCGTTTGGCACGTTTTGCTGAACGCACACACCTTGTGCACGCGGTTTATGACGAAATTGCAGATGTTGTTGCAGAGCTCGGTTATTCAGAAGTTGACGCCATTTTGCTTGACTTGGGCGTCTCTTCGATGCAGCTAGATGAGGCCGACCGCGGTTTCGCATACTCATACGAAGCGCCTCTCGACATGCGCATGAACCCAGAGGTCGGCTTGACTGCTGCGGATGTTGTCAATACCTACAGCGAGAACGAGCTAGCTCGAATCTTCAAAGAGTATGGCGAAGAGCGCTATGCCAAGGCTGTTGCTGCTGAAATCGTGAACGCTCGCAAGCAAAAGCCGTTCGCTGTGAGCACCGAGCTGGCCAGCCTGATTGCCAGGGTTATTCCGTTTATTCCAGGAAAGAGCTCGGGGCACCCTGCCAAGCGAGTATTTCAAGCTCTAAGAATTGAAGTAAATGGCGAGCTCGAGGTTCTTGCCGACACAATGCCAGCGGCGCTTTCGGTGCTTGCGGTCGGTGGCCGAATTTTGGTGCTTTCTTATCACTCGCTTGAAGACCGCATCGTTAAGCAGGCACTGGCAGCTGCCGCCACTTCGTCGGCACCAATTGAACTTCCTTTTGAGTTGCCTGAGCACGCACCGACTGTTCGACTCTTGGTGAAGGGCGCAGAAGCGGCAACCGAGCGAGAAATTCAGAAAAACCCACGTGCAGCATCGGTTCGCATGCGCGCAGCAGAAAAAATCCGGAGAGCAGCATGAGTCAGTTGAACTTTGCCCGACGCAACACCGCTTCGTTGGTTGCACGCCCAAGTCTTCGCCTAGTTGGCACAGGCGCACTGGCTGGTCGCCCAGCTGCAATGACAATCGCCGGAATTGCCCTCGTCGGCGTGCTGGCTATTGCAATTCTCAATCTTCTGCTTTCGATCGCTAGTTCAACCTCGGTTTATGAGCTTTCAAAATTGCAGCAAGAAAAGCGTGAACTGACCACAACCGCACAAATTTTAGGTGAGCAAGTCGATTCTCTTTCGTCACAGCAAAACCTGGCGAACGCCGCCGAAAGCCTAGGCATGATTTCGAACGCAAACCCTGTGTTTTTGAAGCTTGATGGCCAAAAAGTTTTTGGTCAACCGCAGGCTGCACTCAACACCTCTGGTCGCGCTATGAAAAACATGGTTCCGAACTCTCAGTTGGTCAAGAAGTCGACGGCTGCATTGATGGCTGCAGACCAGCTTGGCTCAGCGGCGCAATCTAAGTCAGACACAGCAGCAAATCAGGCCAAAGTCGCAGCGCCTCAAGTAGTTTCAAACGTGAGCGGTATTCCCGCTTCACCAACCAACTAGTTTCAGAATTCAAGGCGGCGAAATATGACATATATGACGCCCGGCAACCCCAAACGCCGATTGACCGGAATGTTTTTGATAATCGTTGCGGTCGTGTCGCTCTTCTCGATTCGCCTTGTCGATCTTCAAATCGTGCAGGCTGAAGCAATTAACAAAATTTCGTATGAAAATCGGTCAGTCACTAGAACAATTCCGGCACTGCGCGGTTCTATTGTCGATGCAAATGGCACTGTGTTGGCGCATACGGTTTATCGCTATGACATTAATGCAGCGCCAAGCAAAGTTGGGCCAATTCTGCGAAATGTCAGCGGTCAAGAGGTTCAGGTTTCTGTAGAACAAGTAGCCGCCGAACTTGCTGCAATTTTGAACATGAAGTCTGCCGATGTGATGCAAAAAATCATTGGCACGACCGAATATTCCAACATCAAAAAAAAGGTAAACGCTGAGGTTTATCGACGCATCAAGGCGCTTGAAATCCCATGGCTTTACTACGACCCAATTCCGACCAGGGTGTATCCAAACGGTGCAGTCGCCGGAAATCTGATTGGTTTTCTAGGTTCAGACGGCACGCCGCTGGCCGGCCTAGAGCGACAGTTGAATTCTTGCCTCGCAGGTCAAGATGGCCAAGAGACCTTTGAAAAGGGTGTTGATGGAATCAAAATTCCATCAAGCGCAATTGTGACCAAGGCAGCGATTCCTGGTCGCGATGTGGTTTTGACAATTGACTCTGACCTGCAATATTTCTCGCAGCAAGTGCTAGCCAACACCATCGTAAAGCTGCAGGCAGTTTGGGCAAGTGCGATTGTCGTTGAGGCAAAAACCGGAAAACTTCTCGCTGCGGCAGAGGCGCCAACAGTTGATCCGAATGATCCAGGCAAGTCAAACGCAGAAGACCGCGGTTCTCGTATTTTTCAAGCTGTCTTCGAGCCCGGCTCAACCATGAAGACCATCACTGCAGCAACGGTCGTGGCTGAAGACGCCGCTCAGCCCGGCTCTGGATTCAAGGTGCCCTATCGCCTGTCATTCAGTTTCGGTCGAGACGTCACCGATAGCCACGTTCACGAAACAGAAAAATTGACTCTCTCAGGAATTCTTGCCGACTCGTCGAACACTGGAATCATCTTGGCTGGTCAAAAAGTGCCGGCAGAGACCCGCTACAAGTACATTCGTAAATTTGGTTTGGGCGAAAAGACCGGCATCAATTTTGAAGGTGAATCTGCTGGCATTGTTCACAAGCCCGGCACGGCCTTGTATGACCTCATGACTGACAAAGTGACCATGTTCGGCCAGGGAATCTCGGTTACACCGATTCAGACCGCGTACATTTATCAACCTCTGGCAAATAATGGAATTCGCTTAGAACCCCAGCTCGTCGCGGGTTGCCGCAGCGCAGATGGTTCGCTCGAAGCCCCAAAACAGAAGGCGCCAGTCAAAGTGCTTGACCCAGTCGCGAATAAAAAAACTGTCGACATGCTTGAAATGGTTGTGAAGTACGGCGGTATTGGCCGCACTGCCGCAATTCCTGGTTATCGCGTCGGCGGCAAAACTGGAACCGCGCAGATCAAGAACGGCACCGGATACGGATACAAATACGCGATTTCATTTATCGGCATGGCACCCGCTGAGAATCCGGAATACGTTCTGGCTGTGACTGTCTACAAACCGACAACAATCAGCAACTCTCTTGGCGCAACACCGCCGTGGAAGCAGATAATGCAGCAGGTTTTGCGCAACTATAGAGTGCCACCATCAACAACTACCGCTAAAGAGATTCCGAAGTATTGGCACTGACATGAATGAAATAAAACAGCAGATTCCGCCAATCCTGCGCCCTGACCGGGTTGAACCAATCTCGCTTGCCCGTCTTGCGACTCACTTCGGGCTGCAAGCGAACGACGCCCTGGATAACAGCGACCTAGATGCAGTTCAAATCACTGGAATCAGCATGAACACCGGAGACCTGCGCCATGGTGATTTGTTCGTCGCTATGCCGGGACTAAAAACTCACGGTGCGCAATTTGCCAAGAAGGCAATCGAAGCCGGGTGTGTTGCGATTGTGACCGACAGCGCCGGAATCGAGATTTTGACAGACCTGGGGCTAAGCGCCAGTGTTCCGGTCTTGCTGCTTGAAGAACCGAGAAAGTCGCTTGGAGACTTGGCCGCTTTTGTCTACGGAAACCGCGGCGACAAGAGACCAAAGATGTTTGCCACCACCGGAACAAACGGAAAAACTTCGACCGGCTATCTGCTCGAGGCGATTTTGCGACAGCTTGGAGAAACTACCGGGCTAACCTCAACCGCCGAGCGTCACATCGCCGGTGAGGTTATTGTTTCTCGATTGACCACGCCTGAGTCAACCGAGATGAATGCGCTGATTGCAAGAATGCGCGAGAAAAAATGCACCGCAATTTCAATTGAAGTTTCTGCCCAGGCGCTAACTCAACTGAGGGTTGACGGGCTGTATTTTGATGTCGTCGGGTTCACAAACTTGAGTCACGATCACCTCGATGACTATGCCGACATGGATGAATATCTTCGCGCTAAAGCAGAGCTCTTCACTCCCGGCAGAGCCGCGCGTGGCGTGGTTAGTCTAGATTCCGACTTTGGCTTGCCATTTGCCAGAGCGAGCAAGATTCCGGTGACTACTATTTCAAGCCGTGGCTCGGCAGATGCCGAATGGCAGGTTGAAATCACTTGCGAATTGCCCGGAAAAACGGAATTCAAATTGACTGGCCCAGCTGGTGAATCGCTTGAATCTTGGGTTCCAATTTTGGGTGCCCACATGGCTGCAAATGCGGGTCTCGCTGTGGTGATGTTGGTTGAAGCTGGATATGACTTCAATGCTATTTCTTCGGCAATCTCAGCCGGCATTGATGCCTACCTACCGGGCCGCACCGAGCTAGTTTCTGGCGCCACCGGCCCCGCGGTCTATGTTGATTTTGGCCATAGTCCCGACGCTTTTTTAAACACCCTCGCTGCAGTTCGCAAGGTTACGAAGGGCAAGGTCATCATGCTGTTTGGCGCCGATGGCGATCGCGATGCAACCAAGCGACCAGAGATGGCACGCATCGCCGCTAGGGGCAGCGATATTTTGGTGATCACTGACCATCATCCGCGTTTTGAAGACCCGGCTTCGATTCGAAAAACCCTTGTTGACGCAGCGGCTGCAGTTCGACCAGAAATGCCACTCTATGAAGTGAGCCCACCGGAGGCTGCTATTCGCAAGGCGGTTTCACTCGCTGTTGAAGGAGATGCAATTCTCTGGGCTGGGCCTGGCCACCAGGACTATCGCGACATCAGGGGAGTGCGCACGCCCTATTCGGCGCGACAAGAGGCACGCGATGCACTAAGAGAGGCTGGCTGGAAATGATTTCAATCTCATTGAATGAAATAGCCTCCGCGATCGATGGCGAACTCCATGGATCAGCAGATGTTTTAGTAACCGGCTCAGTTGAAACTGATTCTCGACTGGTGGTGCCTGGTTCTCTTTTTTTTGCCAAGCCCGGTGAATTCGATGACGGTCACAATTTTGTAGCTGCAGCAAAAGCCGGCGGGGCGGTGGCTGCAGTCGTTGAACGTCTGGTTGACGTTGATCTTCCGCAAATTGTTGTTTCGAGCGCGGTTAAGGCCCTTGGGTCACTTGCAAGCTATGTATTGACCCAAATTCGCACAAAAACCGACATCAAAGTGGTCGGTATTACCGGCTCAAATGGAAAGACCACAACTAAGAACATGCTTCGCGAAATACTCTCGAAGGCTGGTTCGACTGTTGCGCCGATTGAGTCTTATAACAACGAAGTCGGAGCGCCGATTTCAATTCTCAAAGCCGGATTCGACACTAAATTTCTGGTCGTCGAAATGGGTGCCGGCGGGCCTGGAAGCATTGAATATTTAGCCAATTTAGCCAATCCTGATGTAGGCGTGATTCTCAAAGTTGGATTGGCGCACGTTGGTGAATTTGGCGGAATCGATTCAACCGCGAAGATCAAATCAGAGCTAGCTGCGGCGCTTGGTGCCGAAAAGCACCTAGTGCTAAACGCCGACGACGCATTTGTGCGCGAAATGGCTGAACATTCGCAGGCCTCGATCATTTGGTTTGGAACCGCACTTGAGGCTGGTTTCAGGGCAGACCAACAGGCTTTGTCCATCGAAGGCACGGGTTTCGTGTGCCACTGGCCAGATGGCCAGCAGCGCAGAATCAATCTTCAGATTCTTGGCGAACATCACATTATGAATGCCCTGGCCGCACTGGCCGTTGCTGATCAGTTGGGGATCGATCGCGAAGTTGCGTGTCAAGCCATTGAGAGCATGCCGCTCGCAGAGCGCTGGCGAATGCAGTTGCTGCATCGCACTGATGGCGTGACGATTATTAACGACGCCTATAACGCAAGCCCAGATTCCACCAAAGCGGCGCTTCAGACTTTGGCCCAACTCGGAAAATCTGGCCGACGCACTATCGCAGTGTTGGGCGAGATGGCTGAACTTGGAAGTGTTGCTCGTGAACAGCATGACGCAATTGGTCGAGTGGTTGTGCGACTGAACATCGACCAGCTTGTCGTTGTTGGCGATGCCGCAAAGCTAATTCACATGGGCGCTTTGCAAGAGGGATCATGGGATGGCGAATCTAAATTCTTCGATGAAATAGACGATGCTTTGAGCTACCTTCGTGCGATGCTTGAGCCGAACGACATAGTCCTGGTTAAGTCGTCAAAGTCAGCAAATTTGCGCCACTTAGGTGATGCGTTAGTGGAGGTAAGCCAGTGAGGGCAATTCTTCTCGCCGGTGGCGTGAGCATGTTTGTGACTTTGCTCGGAACTCCGGCATTTATTTGGCTTTTTAAGAAACTTCGGTGGGGTCAGTTCATCCGCGAAGACGGTCCGCAGTCGCACCACACCAAGCACGGCACGCCAACAATGGGTGGCGTAGTGATTATCATCGCTGCCGTTTCTGGATATTTCATCGGCAAATTCGCAAACTTTGAACAGCCAACAATTTCGGCACTTCTGGTTTTGTTGATGTTGGTCGGTTTGGGTTTGGTCGGTTTTATCGACGACTACATCAAAACCCACAAGCAGCGCAGTCTTGGATTAGGCGGTTGGCAAAAAATCCTCGGACAGGGCATTGTCGCCACTGTTTTTGCGGTTTTGGCACTTCAATTTCCTTCAGCAGATCGCCTAACGCCAGCCTCAACGCACATTTCAATCGTGCGAGATACACCCATCGACCTCATGATGTTTGGCTCGGTTATTGGTGTCGGGTTATTCGTTCTGTGGATTTATTTCATGGTTGCCGCCGCGTCTAATGGCGTAAACATCGCAGACGGACTAGATGGCTTGGCAACTGGATCTACCATCATGGCCATCGGCGCTTATGCAGTGATTGGCTTCTGGCAGTTCAATCAGTCTTGCGTTTCTATCCCTGAAAATTTGGCAAGTTGCTACAACGTGCGTGACCCGCTTGACCTGGCTGTTGTTGCCTCGGCAATTGTCGGCGCCCTTATCGGATTCCTGTGGTGGAACACGTCACCAGCTCAGATTTTCATGGGGGATACCGGCTCGCTGGGCCTAGGCGGTGCACTGGCCGCTCTTGCGATTTTGTCTCGCACCGAACTTTTGCTGATTTTGATCGGTGGAATCTTTGTCATTGTCACCGGGTCAGTAGTTTTGCAGCGCGGTTTCTTTAAGCTCACAAAGTGGCGAACCGGAACCGGAAAGCGCATTTTTCTGATGTCACCCCTTCACCACCACTTTGAACTTAAGGGTTGGGCTCAAGTTACTGTGGTTGTGCGTTTTTGGATCATCGGCGGACTCTGCGTGCTGAGCGGAATCGGCCTGTTCTACATCGAATGGATCTACGGGTAGCCATGTCACGCGCCGACTCACTCAAAAGTTGGCACGCTGATTGGCGTGGCCTGCGCGTTGTCGTATTCGGCCTAGGGGTTTCTGGCTTCTCGGTTGCCGACACACTTGCTGAGCTTGGTGCCGATGTCATGGTCATTGCCGAGAAAGCCGCCAGCGACCAACTCGAAATTCTTGATGTTATTGGCGTTAGGCACATCACGGGCGCAGCTGCAGCCGGGTTGCCAACGTCTGTAGTCGATTTTGCACCTGAGCTTATAGTCACGTCTCCGGGAGTTCGGCCAGATCACGAGCTGATCAATTGGGCTATCGACAATGAGGTAGATGTTTGGGTAGACATTGAACTGGCTTGGCGCGTGCGCGATAAATTGCCGAAGATAGCTCCTTGGATTTGCGTCACGGGAACAAACGGAAAAACAACTACGGTTCAGCTGGTTGAGGCGATGGCCAACTCGGCCGGAATTCGCGCAATCGCATGTGGAAACATCGGAACTCCAGTGCTCGACGCAATTCGCGAACCAGACGGTTTTGATCTCTTGGTCGTCGAGCTAAGCAGTTTTCAACTTCACTACCTCGGAGAAATCTCGCCGATTGCGGCTGCAGTTCTCAATGTCGCCGATGATCACCTAGATTGGCATGGCGGATTCGATAACTACTCGTCAATCAAGGGCAAAGTTTATGAAAACACTCAGATTGCCTGTGTTTACAACGTGCAAGACCAGGCAACCGAAAAATTGGTCGAAAACGCTGACGTAATTGACGGCGCTAGGGCAATCGGATTCACTCTTGGTGCACCCGCCAGAAGTCAAGTGGGTTATGTCGAAAACTTGCTTTGTGACCGTGCCTTTCTCGATGAGCGAGCCGATCAAGCTCTAGAAATCGCAACTCTCGAAGATATCTCGCAGATTGGCGTCGTGACGCCGCACCTGCTTGCGAATGTTGCAGCTGCCACTGCGTTGGCAAGGTCGGTCGGCATTGCGCCCAACGAAATTCGCGACGCAATCATTAACTTCAGACTTGATGCGCACCGAATCGAGGTGATTGGCGAGTCGAGTGAAATTCGTTGGGTTGACGACTCAAAAGCCACCAACCCTCACGCCGCAGACGCGTCACTTGCGTCTTTTGATAGCTGCGTATGGATAGTGGGCGGATTGCTGAAAGGCGTTGACATTTCAAACTTGGTGGCAAAAAACAAGCAAAAACTCAGGGCTGCCGTGGTTATCGGCAAAGATCGTGAATTAGTGCTTCAAGCATTCTCAAGCCACGCCCCTGACGTTCAAGTGCTTGAAGTAACGGCAGAAAGCGGCGCAGCAGTTATGTTGTCGGCGGTCGAGCTCGCTAGTCAGGTTGCACTGCCAGGAGACGTTGTTTTGCTTGCGCCAGCAGCGGCATCAATGGATCAATTCAATGACTATGCAGATCGTGGAAACCAGTTTGCAAAAGCGGTTCGAGAGAAAATAGGGCTAAATAATGGCATCTAGAACATACTCAACCAAGGCGAAGCAAACCGGGCAAAAACCAATTTCGCGCAAACGCGAATCTCGCGGCGGCGCCGGCATTCAGTCGCTGGCTCAAGTTAGCCAATCAAAGGCGACCGACTGGTTTGATCGCACATTTAGGGCACAGTCGATCTATTTCTACCGGCTCCTAGGCATAACCCTTTTTCTAGTTTTGTTCGGCCTGGTGATGGTGCTTTCTGCATCTTCGATTGACTCGCTAAAAGGCACAAACAACTCATTTACGGTTTTCAATCGCCAGGCCGCTATCGCAGTGCTTGGGCTATTAGCCATGGCAGCAGCCTCACTGTTTCCGGTCAGTCGATTTAGCTCATGGTCACCGAGAATTCTTCTGATTGCTCTAGCGGTTCAGTTCGCCACTATTTTTGTCGGCAAAGACATCAACGGAAACCGAAACTGGATTGACTTCGGGTTCTTCAGTCTTCAGCCCTCGGAGTTTCTCAAAGTGGCGATCATCTTGCACCTCGCTAACTATTTGACTCGAAATCAAAACGATTTCGATGTGCCAAAAGTTTGGTGGCAGGGGCTCATCGTTCCGCTTGGCGGCATGGTCTTAGTCATGGCCGGAAAGGACCTCGGAACGGTAATTGTTATGTTTGCGCTAACACTCGGCTTGATGTCGCTTGCAGGCATGCCTGGGCGAATCACCGGTGCTGTTTTAGCCGCGACCGCAGTGCTAACCCCGATGCTTTTGAGCCTCGGCAGTGGGTCGCGTTGGGGTCGAATTTTGGCTTGGATGAATCCAAGCGCGGCCGACCCGAACGGCTATAACTGGCAGTCAGAACACGGAATGTGGGCCATTGCTGCTGGTGGAATATTTGGGCAGGGGCTAGGTCAGTCGAAGATGAAATGGAGTTGGATTCCTGAAGTTGAAAACGACTTCATTTTTGCAATCATCGCCGAGGAGCTTGGTCTGATTGGTGCGCTTGCGGTAATCGGGCTTTTTGTTTTCTTGATGCTTGCATTCGTAAAGGTTTATCAGCGCACTCGCGACCAATTCTCTCGCTATGTGGTGCTCGGCGTTATGGTCTGGATCACGCTACAGGCTCTAATCAACATCGCAGTTGTACTTCGTCTTTTGCCGGTTTTGGGCGTTCCGCTGCCCCTAATTTCGGCCGGTGGATCATCAATTTTGGCGACCCTGGGCGCGATTGGAATAGTGCTGGCAATCGAGCGCGAAAATCACTCTCAGCCGATGTCGCAACGGGTGAGCCAGGTTCGCTCAAAGGTTCGTCGATGACCAACTTTCTTCTAGCCGGTGGTGGAACAGCCGGCCATGTTAATCCGCTGCTATCGCTTGCTGATGCAATCAAGGCCGACGATTCAAGGAATCGAGTGTGGGCACTAGGCACTAAAGAGGGTCTCGAGTCAAGGCTGGTTCCAGCGCGTGGTTACGAACTTCTGACCATTTCTAAAGTTCCATTGCCTAGGCAGTTGAATTCAGCCACCTTGTTGTTTCCGTTTAGGTTTGCAGGTTCGGTCATTCGATGCCTGCAAATAATCAAAACTAATCAAATAGATGCCGTCGTTGGATTCGGTGGATACGCCAGCGCTCCGGCCTACCTAGCGGCGCGAATTTCTAGGGTTCCAATCGTGGTTCACGAGGCAAATGCATTGCCAGGCTGGGCAAATAAGCTGGGTGCGCGTTGGGCCGCAGCGGTCGGAACTGCATTCAAAAACACCCCAATCAATAACGGATTTTTTGTCGGCATGCCTCTGCGCAAAGAAATCGAGGGCATCGTCGCCGAGCGAAATCAAGCAAAAGCGAGAGAGTTTTTCGGGCTCGAGCCGAATATGCCAACACTTCTTGTGACCGGTGGTTCACTTGGGGCCCGGCGAATCAACGAGGCGATTGACGGGTCGCGCAAAAATCTAGTGGCTGCTGGTCTTCAGGTGCTCCACATTGTTGGCGATAAATCTGAATTCCTGCCACTTTCTGAATCTGGATACCTTCGCATTGGCTACTGCGATCGCATGGATCTTGCTATTGCGGCAGCTGACCTAGCGGTTTCGAGATCAGGCGCATCGACGGTTTCTGAATTTGCTGCGGTCGGTTTACCTTCGATTTTTGTGCCTTATCCGGTCGGAAACGGCGAGCAAGCCCTGAACGCCGCCGAGCTTGTTGCGGCGGGCGGAGCAATTATTGTCGCCGATCGCGATTTTGATTCAGACTTCGTAGCCAATCAAGTAGTGGCATTGGCCTCAGATAATCGTCGCCTTGCGAAGATGACCGAAGCGGCAAAATCCGTAGGCGTCGCTGACGGCACTGCCCGACTGCTAACCCTCGTCAAAGGTGTGTTGTAGGGCCGGACGCGAATACGCGGCACTTATTCTTGCAACGAGCGTTAGGACCAAAATGATCAAGCCAGACTTCAGTCAAGAGATTCCAGCCGACCTTGGCAAAGTTCACTTCATTGGCATTGGCGGCTCGGGAATGAGCGGTATAGCTCGCATTTTGCTAGGCATGGGGCACAAAGTCACCGGAAGCGATTTGCGCGACACGTCTAACGTCGCAGAACTGCGCAAACTTGGCGCTGAAATTTTCATCGGCCACGATGCGACCCACCTCGGAAACCCCGACACCGTGGTGGTTACCTCAGCTCTCTGGCCGACTAATCCGGAATACCTTTTGGCGAAAGAGCGTGGCATACCGGTTATTCACCGCTCGCAGGCATTGGCATATCTAACGTCGAAGCACCGCGTTGTTGCCGTTGCTGGCGCCCACGGCAAAACCACTAGCACCGGAATGATAATCACAGCATTATTGGCGATGGGTGAAGACCCAAGCTTTGTCAACGGAGGCGTAATTTCGGCCATCAATGCCTCATCGGCAGCAGGCAAAGGCGACCTTTTTGTCATTGAGGCCGATGAGTCTGACGGTTCATTTTTGCTTTACGACACCGCCGTGGCGCTGATCACCAACGTAGACGCAGACCACCTTGATCACTATGGCAGTGAAGCTGCATTTGAGGCTGAATTCGGCAAATTTGCGAACGGTGCGAGTGAGTTCATCGCAATCAGTTCAGATGATCCAGGTGCAGTTCGGGTTAGCAAACTGGTCGATCCGGCAAAGCGTCAAATTACATTTGGTCGTGCCCCGGGCTCAACCGTCTGCCTCTTGCAAATCGACGCGAGCGGCGCGTTCGTATCGTTTGAGTTGGCCTATAAAGGCAAGCACTACAAAGCTCAGCTGAGAATTCCTGGCGAACACAACGCCATTAACGCAGCTGGCGCTTTTGCCGTGCTGGTCGGGCTCGGGTTTGACCCAATTAAGTCGCTCGCAGCAATCGAGACATTTGGCGGAACCGATCGACGCTTTCAACTGCATGGTGAGCAGCGCGGGGTTAAGGTTTACGACGATTTTGCCCATCACCCAACCGAGGTGTCGGCTGCGATCAAGGCCGCTAGGGCAGTGGTCGGCGACAAAAAAATCATCACTGTTTTTCAACCGCATCTCTATAGCCGCACGCGACTAATGGCAAACGAATTCGCCGAGGCACTTTCAGCTAGCGACGAGGTCGTTGTGCTCGACATTTATGCCGCGCGCGAAGACCCTGAACCTGGCGTCACCGGCGCACTGGTTTCAAACGCATTCAAAAACCAAGCTCAGGTTCACTATGTTGAAAACTGGGATGACGCGCCAGCGGTTGCAGCAAATCTTGCCGGCGAGGGTGACTTCATTATGACCATGGGTTGTGGTGACGTGTATCGAATGGTGCCTAGTCTGCTAGAGGCGTTGGCTAAGTAATTTGAAACGTCCAGCTAGACCGGGGCAGCCCGCACCGGCTTCAATCAAGCAGCAGCGCAAAACGCGAGACAAAAAGAATCGCGTTGAGGCAAAGCGTTTAGAGGCACGCAACCGAACAGCAAAGCGCACGAGGTTGACGAAAGTCACGCAAAAACTTTCACCCGAGGCAAAAAGGTTTCAGGCTTATTCGCGGCGCCGCAGAATCACAATATCGATTACGGTCGGTTCATTTTCGGCACTGCTAGCACTGGTTGCTGCAACAGTGTTCACGCCCCTGCTCGCTGTCGAGTCAATTGAGATTAAGGGTCTCGACCGCATTCCCGAAAAGGCGATTCGCAAAGTTCTCGAGAAGCAACTCGGCAAGCCACTCCCGCTTGTCAACTCAGATGAGATAGCGGTCGACCTGGAGCGTTTTGCGCTCATCGAGAGTTTTGCGGCCATTAGCCAGCCACCTCACTCACTGCAGGTGAGAATTCGAGAGCGACAGCCAATTGTGATTGTCTACAACTCGGGTCAGCCATACCTTTACGATCCAGCTGGCGTCCAGCTTGGCAGAGCGTCGGCAAATGACAAATATCCGATTTTGACCATCACCGGCGCCGCAAAAAATAGCGCTGAATTCAAAGCGGCTATCGATGTTTTGTTGGCGCTTCCGGCATCGCTGCTTCCGAAGCTTTCATCGATTGACGCCAAATCAAAAGACAACGTTTCAATGCAGCTTCGCGGTTATGCGGGCCAAAAAATCATTTGGGGCGACGGTTCGCAGTCGGCACTCAAATCTAAAGTTTTAGCTGCACTAATCAAGAATCAAAAACGAACAGATCGAGTCACTTTTGATGTTTCATCGCCAACTACACCGGTCGTTAAATACTGATTTTTAGACACGCCCGACCGAATACCTGAAATGGTCGGTTTAACGCTTTATTTTCTTCGCGCAACGCAATTAAAGATCGAAACCGTAAGCCTCATCTTGAGGTTGAAGCTTTGATTAAGCGATTCGGAGGAAAGAAATGGCTGTAAGTCAGAACCGTCAAGCACTTATTCGTGTAGTTGGCGTCGGCGGTGGCGGAGTTAACGCCCTAAACCGCATGATTGAGGCTGGCCTGCGCGGCGTCGAATTCGTCGCGATCAACACCGACGCACAGGCGTTGCTGATGAGCGACGCTCACGTCAAACTTGACATCGGTCGCGAACTAACCCGTGGCCTAGGAGCAGGTGCCGACCCAGAAATCGGTCGCCGTGCAGCTGAAGACCACGCCGAAGAAATTGAAGCAGCCCTAAAGGGTGCAGACATGGTCTTTGTCACCGCGGGTGAGGGTGGAGGCACCGGCACCGGCGCAGCCCCGGTTGTTGCAAGAATTGCAAAGCAGCTCGATGCGCTGACCGTCGGTGTAGTCACCCGCCCATTCGGTTTCGAAGGCAAGCGCCGCTCTCAGCAGGCCGACCAGGGCATCGATGTTCTTCGCGGTGAGGTCGACACGCTAATCGTGGTTCCGAACCAGCGCCTTCTTGAGCTTGTCAACAAGTCAGTTTCTGTTGTCGAGGCATTTGCAACCGCCGACGACGTGCTTCGTGCAGGCGTTCAAGGCATCACCGATCTAATCGTGACCCCAGGACTAATCAACCTCGACTTTGCCGACGTCAAGTCGGTTATGAAGGGTGCCGGTTCTGCACTAATGGGCATCGGAACAGCCAAGGGCGAAGACCGCGCTCTGCGAGCGGCTGAAATTGCCGTTTCAAGCCCATTGCTTGAGGCCAGTATCGACGGCGCCTATGGCGTGTTGCTGCTTGTGCAAGGCGCATCAGATCTTGGTCTTCACGAAATCGATGAAGCGGCTCGTCTGGTTCAAGAGGCCGTTAGCCCAGAAGCCAACATCATCTTTGGTGCAACCATCGATGACACCCTCGGAGACGAAGTTCGAATCACCGTTATCGCTGCTGGCTTTGAGGGTGGTCAGCCAAAGGCACACAAGTTTGAGCGCAAAGCGTTCAGCGGTCTTGCTGGGCTAGGTGCGCCAGCTTCAGCTGCAGCACCGGCTGCCGCAACCGCGCCAGCGGCAACCAGCTGGTTCAACAACGGCGCAGAATCGAACTCAAGCGAGCAGGCCGCGGCAGAGCCAGTGAGCACCAACACCAGCATTTTCAACGCAGTGGTTGCAGATTTCGATGCAAACACCGCCGATGAAAACGGACTAGCTTCGATTGCAGCTAAAGCCGATGCTGTTGATGAAGGCACCTGGGGCGACGGCCTAGACATTCCAGAGTTCTTGCGCGACAAATAATGACAGCGAACCCTGGTTCGCTCAAAGAGCGCTACGAAGCCGTGCTCGACCGCGTGTCGAGTGCGGCTTCGGCGTCTGCTCGGTCACTTGACGACATCAAGGTGATCGTGGTGTCGAAGAATCATCCTGCTCAACTGGTGCTCGACTTAATTGACTTTGGCGCTCGCGATTTTGGTGAAAATCGCGACCAAGAAGCCGCGCCAAAAGCTGCCGAGGTTGCCTCAGTTTCAGCAGTTGAGCTCAACTGGCATTTTGTGGGTCAACTTCAAAGCAACAAGGTTAAGTCGGTTTTGAAATATGCTTCGTCCGTTCATTCGATTGATCGCGATTCGCTTCGCAAGGCCATTTCTAAAGAAGTCAATTCGATTCGTGAAGTCAACCCAGGGTTTTCTATAGACGGATTCATCCAATTGAATTTGACCGATGACCCAAACCGTGGCGGAATCAGCCCCGATGAACTCCCTGAGTTTGCCGAGTCGTTGCTTGCCGACCAAACCATTAATTTGCTTGGCGTGATGGGCGTTGCCTCTCTAGAAAATAAGCCCGAACAGGACTTTGAAACTATCGCCAAGGCAAGCGCTGAACTGCAGAAAGTCAGCCCTAAGTCGAGCTCGATTTCTATGGGAATGTCTCAAGACTTTGAAGTTGCGATTTCGTTTGGCGCGACACACTTGCGCATCGGAACGGCAATCACCGGAAATCGCGCCTACTAGCCATATTCTGATTGCAAGCAAATCCTCGGGAGGATCATCATGGCCGGAATTTTTTCACAGGTCTCAGGCTGGCTAGGTTTCGACGAAGCCGCTGAGCAGTTGCCGCAGCGCACTGCAAACAACTCAGAACAGCGCGCAGTTCGCAGCGTTACTCCGATTCGCCCGCGTCGTGCCGCTGCTGTTACCAGCGAGATTTTTACCATCGAACCTAAGTCTTATGAAGAGTCAAAAGAAATCGCGATGCACTTTCGCGAGGGCGTCTCGGTGATTGTCAACATCGGCAATCTATCTGAGTCGGATTCACGCAACTTGCTGCACTTTATGCTCGGTCTAAAAGAAGGCCTTGAGGGCAACATTCGTCGAGTGACCCCAAAGGTGTTCCTGTTGACTCCTGGCCACGTTGCCGTGAACGACGAAGAAGCTGAAGACGGCGCCGAAATCGGTGACGAACTTCTAATTCGCCCAAACCTCTAAATTTCACATAGCTAACTGAGGCAAAAATGGGCCTGATTGCACTAATTATCTATTGGCTGCTTCAGGCCTATTTCTTTGCCTTGATTGCTCGATTTATTCTCGATTTGATCTTGACCTCAAACCCATCGTGGCGCCCTCGGGGGCTAGTTTTGGTTGTTGCTGAGGTAATCATGACTCTGACCGATGGCCCACTTAAGGCGATTCGCAAAATTGTGCCGCCGCTTAGATTTGGGGTTATTTCACTCGATCTCGGCTGGACAATCCTTGTTTCTGCTGTGCTTTTTGCCCAGGGCATTGCCTCGGCGTTCATTTAGCAACACTGTTCGCATCTAAGGTGCGGGGCCATGAGTTTTACACACCTCAGGCGAAGCAAATCATCCGGGATGGGCTTTCTGCAGTAACCTTTATTTGATTCGTCTTGGCTATTGGGTCAGGCGACAAACGCAATTAACCGAGGTGACGATATGCCTTTAACTCCTGAAGACGTCGTAAATAAGAGATTTCAGCCAACCAAGTTTCGTGAGGGTTATGACCAAGACGAGGTCGATGACTTTCTTGACGAAATCGTGGTCGAACTTCGTCGCCTAAACCAAGAGAACGACGACCTGCGCCAGCGTCTGTTGGCATCTGAGGCTCGAATTGGCGAGCTTCAGCGCAGTGGGGCTGGCCTAGTTGATCAAATCAACAACCCAGCAACCGCCGAAGAGGCTCTGAGTGCCCCAACCTTTAGTCCGGCACCTGCTATTCCGGCGTTTCCTGAGGCTGCGCAAGACCCAAGCAGCATCGAAACCAACAACACCAACAACTTGCTTCAGTTGGCCCGCAAGCTGCACGAAGAGCATGTTCGTGAAGGTCTAGCCAAGCGCGACGCCCTTATCGCCGAGGGTCATGCAACGGCTGCGCGTGTATTGCGCGAAGCTGAGGCGCAACAGCGTGCCGACCTAAGCCGATTTGAGCAAGAAAAAGCACTCATCGAGCACAGCATTCAAGAACTTCGAAGCTTCGAGCGCGAATACCGCACCAAGCTAAAGGCATACATCGAAGGCCAGCTTGCCGAACTCGACGAGCAAGCCGATAGCGCTGCGAGCTCGGCCGGGGTATTGAACGCGGGTTCAGGTGCCACTCAGGCATCAAACCCGCCAACATTCACAGTAAATCCTGGCGCCGCTGCTCAAAGCGATTTCAACAGCCCTAATCCATTTAGTGGCTTCGGCTCTGAAAACTAATTGAACTTGCCACCTGCATTTTTGGGCCGCCCGCTGAAATTCTTTGGTCTTGCCGCACTTCTAATTGCTCTCGATCAGGCTCTCAAAGCTTGGGCGATCTCTAATTTGAGCGAAGGCACGGTTCGACCAGTTTTAGGTGACTTGCTTGGCCTCACCTTGGCTCGAAATGATTCGGCGGCTTTCTCTCTGGGCTTCGGAGTCACTTGGATTTTTGCGGTCATCTCATCGCTTGCTGCAGCAGCACTCATCTACTCGATGCGCAAGCTCGAAACAACAACCTGGATCACCCTAGGCGGAATATTGCTTGGTGGAGTCATTGGAAACCTAATCGACCGTTTTGCACAACCGCCATTTTGGGGGAGCGGGCACGTTGTCGATTTCATCGTGATTCCCTTTAGGTTTCCGATCTTCAATATCGCCGACATAGCAATCACATCGACTATCACGATTTCAATGATTCTCTATCTTCGCGGCTATCCATTCGGCAAGGCAAAGCTCAAGCCAGCAGATTCAAACGCAGCGATGCGAAATCAAAAATCGGATTCAGCAAGCAACAATGACTGAAATCAAATTTCTTCCGGTTTTAGACAAAATTGCTGGCGAGCGAGCCGATGCAGGACTAGCCAAACTATTAGGCATATCGCGTTCCAGCGCGGCTGATTTGCTGACCCAGGGCCTGGTGGAGGTCGGTGGCAAGGCACTGTCTAAATCGGATCAGTTGCAACTAAACACCATGCTCGAGGTTAGGCTGCCACAGCCTAAAAACCCACTCGAGATCGTGCCGGTCGAAGTCGAGGGATTCAAAATTGTTTATCAAGATCAAGACATTGTCGTAGTGGACAAGCCTGCCGGTGTGGCAGCGCATCCTTCTGTTGGCTGGGATGGCCCAACCGTCGGGGGTGCACTTTTGGCACTTGGGGTTCACCTAACAACTTCTGGTGCTCAAGAGCGACAGGGCATTGTTCAACGCCTAGATGTCGGAACAAGCGGGCTAATGACTTTGGCTAAGTCTGAATTGGCATATTCGCGATTGAAGCAAGCATTCAGAGACCGTGCAGTGCACAAGGTTTATCACGCCGTAGTGCAGGGGCACCCAGACCCAAGCGCCGGAACTTTCGATGCACCAATCGGCAGGCATCCAAAAGCTGAATTTAAATTCGCAGTTATGAATGACGGCAAGCCATCAGTGACCCACTATGAAACGCTCGAAGCCTTTCCGTCGGCCTCACTGGTTGAGGTAATCCTGGAAACTGGGCGGACTCATCAAATTAGAGTCCACTTCTCTGCATTTAGACACCCTCTTGTCGGCGACACTATGTATGGCGCTGACCCTAAGTTGGCTGCGAAAGTTCATCTGGATCGACAGTGGTTGCACGCCGTTCGGCTCAGTTTTGTTCACCCAATCAGTGGTGAGCAGGTTGAATTTGAGAGCGAATATGCACCCGAACTAGAAACCGCGCTTCAAATCCTAAGGGGCACCCACTCGCCGAGTTAGGCTGGTGCTCCACCCCAAAGAAAGGCCTCGAATTGTCGAGCAACAAAGACTCATTTGTGCATCTGCATGTGCACACTGAGTATTCAATGCTTGACGGCGCGGCACGCGTAAAGCCGCTAATCGCCGAGGCGGTCAATCAGGGAATGCCAGCGATCGGAATCACTGATCACGGCAACAACTTTGGTGCGTACGACTTTTACAAAACAGCTAAATCTGCCGGCATCAAGCCAATTATCGGCATTGAGGCTTATCTCGCCCCAGGCACCAAACGCCAAGAGCGCACTCGTGTTCGTTGGGGCGATGGCGGCGAAAATGATGTTTCAGGTGGTGGTGCGTTTACGCACATGACCATGTTTGCCGAAAATACAGCCGGCATGTTCAACCTCTTTAGAATGTCTTCAAAGGCCTGGCTTGATGGCTTCTATTTCAAACCGCGCATGGACCGCGATCTACTTTCTCAATACAGCAAGGGCGTAATTGCAACTACCGGATGCGCCTCCGGCGAAATCCAAACCCGTTTGCGCCTAGGTCAATATGACGAGGCTCGCAAAGCCGCAGCCGACTATCAAGATATTTTTGGCAAAGGCAATTTCTTTTGCGAAATTATGGATCACGGCATCGACATTGAGCGCCGAGCAATGGACGATCTGTTTCGCCTAGCCAAAGACCTTGACCTTCCACTGCTTGCCACCAATGACTTGCACTACACGCACGCTGCCGATGCAGCTGCTCACGAGGCGCTATTGTGCGTGCAGTCGGGATCGACTCTTCTTGACCCAAACCGCTTCAGGTTTGACGCTCAAGAGTTTTATCTGAAGACACCAACTCAAATGCGCGAACTGTTCGCGGATTATCCAGAATCTTGCGACAACACTTTGCTAATTGCAGAGCGGTGCGAGGTTGAATTTGCCGAGCGCGAGCTCATGCCTCGATTCCCAGTTCCAGAGGGTGAAACTGAAGCCTCGTGGTTTGAAAAAGAAGTCGCTGCCGGCATGAACCGTCGCTACAAAGGCGAGGTGCCTGAGCGCCAGGCTCAGCAGGCTGAATACGAAGTTGAAATCATCAAGCAGATGGGCTTTCCGGGTTACTTCTTGGTTGTGGCTGACTTTATTGCCTGGGCTCGCGCGCAGGGCATCCGTGTTGGCCCGGGTCGTGGCTCAGCGGCCGGTTCAATTGTTGCCTATGCACTCGGAATCACTGAGCTCGACCCTGTTGTTCACGGACTAATCTTTGAGCGTTTTTTGAACCCCGAACGTGTTTCGATGCCTGATATCGATGTTGACTTCGATGACCGCAGGCGCGGCGAAGTCATTCGCTACGTGTCTGACAAGTACGGCGATGACCGAGTGGCTCAGATCGTTACCTTCGGCACCATCAAGGCAAAGCAGGCTCTCAAGGATGCGGGCCGCGTTTTGGCAATGCCTTACTCCGTCGGTGAAAAGCTCACCAAGGCCATGCCGCCAATGGTGCTTGGTCGAGACATTGCGCTCAACGACCTAATCGACAAAAAGTCCGAGCGCTACAAAGAGGCTCAAGACTTCCGTGACCTAATCGAGGGCGATGAAGATTCATCCAAGGTTTTCGAGCTGGCTCAGGGCCTTGAATCCCTAAAGCGTCAGTGGGGTGTTCACGCTGCCGGCGTGATCATGTCAGCCGAGCCACTCATCGACGTGATTCCGATCATGAAACGCGAAGATGATGGCGCAATCATCACTCAGTTTGATCAGCCACCGTGTGAAAAACTCGGCCTGCTAAAAATGGACTTCTTGGGTCTTCGAAACCTCACGGTTCTCGATGACACCCTGGCCAACATCAAGTCGAACCGCGGCGAGACCGTCGTTCTTGAAGATCTTGATCTTGATTCAGACGAAGCTACCTTTGAACTGCTTTCTCGTGGTGACACGCTGGGTGTGTTCCAACTCGATGGCAATGCGATGCGATCGCTGCTGCGACTCCTAAAGCCAACCCTGTTCGAGCACATCTCGGCTGTTATCGCGCTCTACCGCCCTGGCCCGATGGGTATGAACTCGCACACCAACTATGCTCTGCGCAAAAACGGGTTGCAAGAGGTCGATTCGGTTCACGAAGAACTATCTGAGTCGCTGTCTGAGGTGCTTGACCCAACCTATGGGCTAATTGTTTACCAAGAGCAGGTAATGGCCGCAGCTCAAAAGGCAGCCGGCTTCACGCTTGGTAAAGCCGACCTATTGCGCCGAGCAATGGGTAAGAAAAACAAAGAAGAGCTAGACAAGCAGTACGAGGGCTTTTCCGACGGCATGAAGGCAAACGGCTACTCCGAGGCCGCAATCAAA